>Ga0224495_10000187_pt1 | contig 49340 bp, 56 predicted proteins | sample SF_Jul11_sed_USG_FD_168128 | JGI IMG/M metagenome (GOLD analysis project Ga0224495, IMG submission 168128) | Sediment microbial communities from San Francisco Bay, California, United States - SF_Jul11_sed_USGS_4_1 | ecosystem: Environmental > Aquatic > Marine > Sediment | place: USA: California...
CGTCACGAATATGCCGAACACCGAGACGCAGAAGATGCAGAGCCTGCCGATCCAGAAGACCTGGTAACCGGCGAAGAAACCCTCGGCAGCAAGCGCCGCGATGATCACCAGGCTCACGAACTGGTCACGGAGCTTGTTCTCGGTCCGCAGCCCTCGTGCGGAAAGAACTGTCAGCAGGGCCAGGACCGCTGTCCCGGGCAGGATGATCGCAAGATCGCCGAACCGGCTGTACTGGGCAACGACCTTGCACCCTTCGCCGGAGCAGATGCTGGTCCCGAACAGCTGGAGCACCGCTTCCAGGGCCAGATACAGCGCGCCAAGGCCGCTCACGATGAGAAATGCAAGAGATGATAGATAGCGTCCGTTGATCATGATTCACCAGTAAAAGATTTCATGACTCTTACAACCGCTTCGCCACGGCACTGATAAACTCCTCGGTCTGCGCGTGCTTCCCTGGCCTCGGCTCGGCAATGGCCGCGAGGTCCTTGGTCATGACGCCTGCCTCGATCGTCGCAAGCACCGCGGCCTCGAGCTTGCGAGCAAAGACAGCCACCTCCGGCGTGCCGTCCAGCTCCGCCCGCCGGGCAAGCGCGCCGGTCCAGGCGAAGATGGATGCCACGGAGTTCGTTGACGTGGGATTCCCCTTGAGGTGCTCGTAATAGTGACGCATCACCGTGCCGTGAGCGGCCTCGTACACATACTTCCCGTCGGGCGAGACGAGCACCGAGGTCATGAGGCCCAGACTGCCGAAGCCCGATGCCACCATGTCGCTCATCACATCGCCGTCATAGTTCATGCAGGCCCAGAGCATCCCGCCTTCGGCCTTCATGATCTGCGCCACGGCGTCGTCGATCAGCATGTACCGGTACTTCACCCCTGCCCGGTCCAGGTCTGCCTTCCGCTCCCCGACCTCCTGGTCAAAGAGCTCTTTGAAGAACCCGTGGTAGGTCTTCGAGATCGTGTCCTTGGCGCCGAACCAGAGGTCGCATTTCTCGCCAAGCGCGTAAGCGATGCAGGCCCGGGCAAAGCTCCGCACGGACTTCTCGGTGTTATGCATGCCCATGATCACGCCGGGGCCCTTGAAGTCGTGGATGGAAAGAACGACCCGGTCACCGCCTGACGCAGGCGTGAATGTCATTTCCGCCCTGCCTGCTCCAGGCACCTGGAATTCCACGGACCGGTAGATGTCGCCGTAGGCATGGCGGCCGATGCTGATCGGCTTTTTCCAGCTCCGGACAGCGGGAGGAATGCATTGCACCGTGATAGGCTTGCGGAATACCGTGCCGTCGAGCACGCTCCGGATCGTGCCATTGGGGCTCTTCCATGCCTGCTTGAGGCCGTACTCCTTCACCCGTGCGGCATTCGGCGTGATCGTGGCGCACTTGACGCCGACGCCGAAGCGGATCACGGCGTTCGCCGCGTCGATCGTGACCTGGTCGTCGGTCTCATCGCGGTGCTTGACGCCCAGGTCGAAATACTTGAGGTCCATCTTCAGATGGGGAAGAAGCAGCTTTTCCTTGATCATCTGCCAGATGATCCTGGTCATTTCATCGCCGTCCATCTCTACGATGGGGTTCTTCACAGTGATCGCCACGAGCAATGCCTCCAGGTCCGTAATTGTATACAAAGGCGAAGTGAATATTAATGCGGGAATGGGGAAAATGTCAACACCGCAGTAAGCAAAACCAATTGACTTCACCACCCCACTTTGCTATTCTCGCCGCACAGATCAGATCCTCATCGCACTTAAGTTCATTTAACACCATTTGATGCGCCAACAGCGTGACACTGCCCCCGGCGGGCCAGCGCGGCCTGACTATATCTTCACCTGGAAGCGGGGCAGCGGCGATGAAATGGAGGAATGGGGAATCCACAGTTTCCAAGGGAATATATTGGCGAGGAAGATTATGAAAACACCGTGCTTGGGGTATATTCAGTTATTAATTTCTACTGCTAGGAAGCGAGAAATAATGAAAAAACTAAATCTTGCCAGCATGTTATTCATAATTCTTGCCGTCGCCGGGTGCTATATGCCGATCAAGGGGCGCGTTATCGACGCTGAAACACAACAACCCATCGAAGGGGCAGTGGTGATGGTGGAGTGGACGAAGCAGCACGGTTTTATCGACCATTGGACGGAATCGTACAAGGTTGTAGAGGTTGTTTCAGATAAAGAGGGCAGGGTGAAGATCAAAGGATGCTACAGCCCCTTTGTAGCGCCGCCGCATGTTACGGTGTATAAAAAGGGATATGTGGCCTGGAACGATGAGGCGATATTTCAAGGGCGGGCGAGAACGGATTTTAAGTGGGGTGATTATGAGTTTAAACTAGTGCAGTTTAAACCGGAATACTCGTATGATCAACATATATTTTTTATTAAGATGTCAATTCGATCTTCTCTGAATTTTGAATCAAAGCAAATCATTGAGAAGGCTATCGATTGGGAAGAAGAGTTGGCGATCGAGGAACAAAGAAGGCTGAGAAATAAATAGAATGAGAAAGAAAATTCATCTTTTAATACTTTTCATCTGTCTGTCGCTCCAGACCGGCTGTCTCTATGCCGTTCGCTACGACGGGCCATACCAAGGCAAGGTCGTGGACGAGCAGACCCGCGAGCCGATCGAAGGCGCGGTGGTACTCGGCTGGTGGATGGTGCATCATTTTTGTGTGGGCGGCGGCTTCGGGACCTATCACGATGCCACGGAAGTCGTAACAGACAGGAACGGCGAATTCACCATCCCCGGCCAGGGACTGCGTATTTTAAGCAATCTGAAGCCGATGGATTTTCTGATCTATAAGGCTGGGTATACCTATTTCCAGAGTTCCTGGATGTCGCTAAAGGTGGAGGATAGAAAAGATATGATCAAGTGGGATGGCGAGACACCGAGCATTCCGATTAGGAAACTGACTGATGAGGAAAGGAAGAAATATTCGTTGCCAGGGCGGCCGCATGATGCACCTTTAAAAAGGATGTTTTTAATGACTCAAGAACTCAATAAAGAGATGATCTATAAAGGACTCGAGCCATATATCCTTGCACCTACAAAGGTTGGAGGAGATAAATGAATAAGTATGGGAATTGGGGACTGGGGAAGAACAGCCTCATGCTCTACCCATATATAACGTTGTTACTTACATTGCAAAACGCGTGACGGTGCGCTTAGATGTTGGCAGGTGAAAAGATTGATGGTGGAGCTATAACGCAACGTAAGCATCAACTTCCCCAAGGTGCAAAGTGTGTTCGTGCTCCGCATTTCTGCTTGAATTTGCCGCCGGTGTATAGTACAGTTCGGCGTAATGGATCCGGCACTGCCGGGTCGGAAAAGGAGGCGTCATGTCCATAATCCTGAGACGTTCGTGTATCGCGGTCCTGCTGTTGCTCGCTTTCCTGGCGGGCTCTCCGGCTGCCGCGGAGATCGAATGGACCGAAAAGCGAAAGCTCACGCTCGATGCGTCGCCCCTCGACATGGTTACTACGCCCAATGGCAGGTGGCTCATCGTGCTCACCCCCGGCGAAGTCCTGGTCTATTCCGCGCCTGACATGCGGGTCCTTAGCCGCTTCGGCGTGGACCCGTCCTTCGACAAGCTGCTCGTATCGGGCGACGAGCAGGTCATCCTTGCGAGCACCACGGGCAAGACCCTGAAGTTCCTTCAACTGGACGAGGTCTTTACGTTCACGAACGCGGGTGTGCCGTTCATGGGTCCGGAGAACGCGCCGGTCACGATCACCGTGTTCAGCGACTACCAATGACCATACTGTGCGCGGCTTGAGCCGCTCCTCCAGCAGTTGCTGGAGAAATACCCCCGGGACGTCAAGATCGTACTGAAGCAGTTCCCCCTCCCGATGCATCAGTTCGCACGAAAAGCCTCGGCCGCGGTACTGGCTGCCGACCGCCAGGGCAAGTACCGGGAGTTCAGCCATCAGCTCTTCGAGAACTTCTCCCAGCTCTCCGACGGGAAGCTCCAGGAGATCGCGAAGAAGCTCGGCCTGAACCTGGAGAAGTTCAACAAGGACCTGAACGATCATGCGATCCAGACCAGGATCAACACGGACATCACCGACGGCAACCGGGCGAATGTCCAGGGCACGCCGACGTTGTTCATCAATGGCAGGCTGGTGCGGGACCGCGGGCCCCAGATGTTCCAGGAGATCGAAGCGGAAGCGAGAAAGAAGAGACAGTAACGGACCCTGCGGAATCCATGTCACCACCGCAGGCGCAAGGAGCGATCAGGAGTGGCCCCATCAATAAAGGAGGAACTGGTTCTGGACGCCTGCCGCACCCTGTTCGGGTCGCGCGTCCGCATGGGCCGGGACTTCCTGCTCTATCTCCAGCCCGGCGGCGCGAAATCCGCCTTCCGCAGGATCGCGAAAGAGACCCATCCCGACCTCTTCACCGCCGAGGAGCCCCATGTCCAGAAACAGCAGACCGAGCGTCTTCGCCGGGTCATCGAGGCCTACGAAATGCTGAACGAGTTCTTCCGGCAGCGCGAGGATGGCCGCTGGATGCCCGCCGCGTCGTATGATGGACCCCCGCTCGACGCAGGCCGCCAGGCCGTGAAGGACCAGGACAAGCTCTATGAGGGTGCTGTTCCCGGACGCATGCTCGAGATCGGCGAGTATCTCTACTATCGCCGCATCATTCCCTATCGAGCCCTCCGCGAGGCCCTGGACTGGCAGCGCCGCCAGCGTCCGCTCATCGGCGATATCGCCCGCCAGTGGAACTGGCTTGATGACGACCAGGTGCGGACGATCCTTCAGCACCGCGGAACGTCGCGCCGCTTCGGCGAGAGCGCGGTGCAGCTCGGCCTGCTGGAGCCGCGCCACGTGACCGCGATCCTCTGGATGCAGCGCTCGCACCAGGAACGGCTGGGCGAGTTCTTCATCCTGCGGGGGTATCTGAAGCGGGACGCTCTGGACCGCCTGCTCCAGGAGTTCCACAGCCACAACGCGCGGCACAGCAGGAACTGACCGCGGCTCCCAGCCATCTACTTCCTTCTCAGAAACACCACGTACGCCCCGCTGCCGCCTTTATCGCGCGGCGCGGGATGGAATTCGGCGACCGGTGCCGCGCCCGGACCGGAAAGCCAATCAGCCTCCGCTCCCTTCAGCACCGGCCCGTCCATGGAGTTGTTTCCCTTGCCGGTGATCACCAGCACCGCCTGCTGTCCCCGCGCCGCGGCATTGGCAATGAAATGCGCCAGCCGGTGAAGTGCCTCATCACGAAGACAGCCGTGCAGGTCGAGCTCTCCGCTGATCCGCAGAACACCCTTCTTCAACTGCCGCATTCTGCCCGATGCTGACCGCGGCTCCCGTGACCCCGTTCCCTCGTCATCGTCAGGCTCAGGCCGAAACTCCGCGGTCCCGAGGTTTTGCATTGCCTGCAGGAACAGTTCCCCGCCTGACGCTTCGACGTCCCCGCGTTCCCGCGGCTTTCCGGTCTTCCGCACCAGAGATGACGTGTTTTCCTCGTCCCGCTCTCCATGAACAACAGGACGCGCGCCGGCAATGGCGCGCAGGAACAGGTCCTCGTCATCGCCCTCCTGCTGAATCGCGGGAGCCGGGGGCCGCTGTTTTGCCGGAGCTGACGGACCCTCCCGGGGAGTGAATTTCTTCAGTTCCCGAAAAGGCGTGTTCCTGAACGCGCCGGCTCCCGGTTCTTCTTTCTTTCGTTTGCTCATGATTGTCCTGCGATGCGGACGCGAACTGCGCGGGGGGCGGGCACAAGGCGGCGCACGGTCACGTGCCGGCTAATGATCGGGGTACCGCTCGCTGATGTTGCGGATCGTGTCGATACAATCGAAGAACGTGTCCACGATCGCCGGGTCAAAGTGGGTGCCCGAGCAGGCCTTCAGCTCGTCAAGGACCTGCGACTCATCCCACTTCTCCTTGTACGCGCGTTTCGAGCTCAGGGCGTCATAGACATCGGCAAGCGCGACGATCCTGCCGAACAGCGGGATCTCGTCGCCCTTCTTGGGCCGCGGCTTTCCGTCACCCTGCTCGTATCCGGGAATGGTCTTCCCATCATAGGGATTGATATGTCCCGGATAGCCGGTACCGTCCCACTTCTCATGATGGTTGAGCGCCACGACAGCTGATGCATCGTCGAAATCCGAGTACTGCTCGGAAAAGAGGCGGGCGCCCATCATGGAATGCAGCTTCATGGCGTCACGCTCCGCGTCATCGAGCCGTCCCGGCTTTTTCAGGATCGTGTCGGAAATGGCGACCTTGCCCACATCGTGGAGCATGGCTGCCATGCGCAGGATGTCCCGGTTCTTTTCAATGATCTCATGCGAGACGCCCTGCTTGCCTGCCCAGTGCTCGTACAGGGCGACCGAGTAGGACCCGACGCGGTTCACGTGGGCGCCGGTCTCCTTCGGGTCGCGGAGCTCGGCCATCTTGATGGTGCGGAGGATCATGGCGCGCGTGAGCTGGGCCCGTTCGATGGCCACGGCTGCCATGTTCGCGAAATGCATGATCAGCGGCTCGTCCTTCTTGGAGAACGGGACGACCTTTCCGCGAGAGCTCTTCTCATTGATCAGCTGCAGCACCCCGACGATGTCGCCCCGGTTCGTCCTGAGCGGGAACGTGAGCATGGACTGCGTGCGGTATCCCGAGAGATCGTCGAATTTGCGGTTGAACGAGAAGGGGAGCGTTGTGGGCAGCTTGTACACATCCTGCAAATTCAGCATGTCGCCGGTATTGGCGACATAACCCGCGATGGTCTGATTGTTGATCGGCAGGCTGAAGGTCGAATAGATGAGCTTCTTCCCGGGGGGAAGACGCTTCTGGAGCGTGTCGTTGTGGGTATAGCTGAACTTGAGCTTGTCTTCCTCTTTCACGTAGATCGTACCCGCGTCGGCGTTGACAAGGTGACGTGCCTCGCGCAGGATCCGCTCCAGCAGCACATCGAGGTCCTTGACCTGCGTGATCTCGATGCCGAGCGTGATGATCTTGGAGAATTTCTGTTTTTCCGTGAGCATTGCTCATTTTACCCCCCATCATCGTTGTTGTCAATTCGCAAGCAGCGAGGTCGAAGCGGGCCTGTACGGACTTTTCCCGATTGACTCACTGTGGGTTTTTTGTTATAGTATAGGACTTCAGCCTTGCTGAGGCATCATCGGCAGGCGCGATCAGTGCACGAGGTCAGTTGCATGAACAGTACGAACAAGATGCTTTCACTCAAGAAGAAGCTCCTGAAGCAGCGCGAGGAGCTCCTCTCCGAGGCCGAACATACCATCAACACCAAGCTGGTCACGGAAAAGGAGAGCTTTCCGGACCCCACGGACCAGGCGGCAGCGGAGCATGACAGCAATTTCCTTCTTCGCCTTCGCGGCAGGGAACAGAAGCTGCTCAAGAAGATCGACGAGGCGATCGCCCGGATCGACGACGGTTCCTACGGCGTGTGCGAATCCTGCGGCGGCCAGATCGGCATCAAGCGCCTCGAGGCGCGTCCGGTGACAACGCTGTGCATCGAATGCAAGACCCAGCAGGAAGAGGACGAGAAACGCCAGGCAGGATAACTGATCAATCACGCCGGGATGGAGCAAAGCGAAGTAATGGTCGGGCTGACGGTAACAGGTCGGCCCGTTTTTTATTCGGAGGATTGCGATGGACCAGGAAAAGGACACGAGCGATGTCCAGGAGATAAAGACGCTTCTTCGGGAGATCCTGCAGATGCAGGAACAGCTGCTCCACCGGATCGAGAAACTGGAAGAGTCAGTTCGGAAGAACTAAGGAAGCAGACGGTCGCTGCCAACGCGGTGCATTCGGTATAATGAAATGGAAATGGGTTGCGGCTAATGCCGCAACCCATTTTATTTGCATGGTGGGCGCTACTGGGATTGAACCAGTGGCCCCTGCCGTGTGAAGGCAGTGCTCTCCCGCTGAGCTAAGCGCCCGTGCAGGGTCATATCTTACCTGCCCCTCCCCGCCTGAGTCAAGAAAAATGTTGCCGTTTCTTCCGCGCGACCCGCTGGTTGACAGGACCGCGCCAAAATGCTTTAATGGAACAAGTTCGCCGCAAGAAAGCAGGGAAGTGCATGTTCGTTAAACCGGAAGTCCTGGTGATCTGTCCCACAGCAGCAGGAAGAATGTATCTCGGTGTTCTGCTCGGCCGCATCTGGTATCAGCCTCTCCTGGCCCGGACCGTTGACGAGGCCATCCATCATGCCAACCGCTCCCGCTTCGCCGTGCAGATCCTGGACGGCGACCTTCCCCTGGAGACCTTCAAGAGCGCCATCGCGGTGATCAAAACGCACCCGCTGACAAAGACCATCCCGCTGGTGGTGTTCGCTTCCACAACAGCCGCTCCACCCGCTGAAACGCTTCGCGCCCTGGGATGCGAATGCGTTTTACCGAAACCCGTGGACTTCTCCCTGACCTACGCGACCCTGGCCCGGCTCTCCGGCCAGACGCGGCACCAGGCGCGCGTATCGCTCCATCTGGAGGTCACTTTGGAGGAACAGCTTCCCGAAGCAATGCTGATCTGTACGAACATTTCCGAAGGCGGCATGTTCCTCCGCACACCGTCACCGCCTGCCGCGGGATCGGTCCTGCGCATCAGATTCACCCTTCCCCAGGACAACCAGCTGATCAAAGCAGCAGCGACCGTGGTCCACCGCATGCAGCTGGGAACAACGATGGAGAAGGAACCGGGAGTTGGTCTGCGGTTCTCTTCCCTAGCGGAACAGGACCTGGCGCGCATCAGGCTGTTCGTCCAGCGCCAGATCCTCGGCGATCTTCGGTGGAGCTAGGCGCTCCGCCATCCTGCCCAGGGTCTTTTCATCCACCCGCACTGCCTGCCCGGTATGAGCAGGGTCATATAATTGCCTGCCCTTTGCTGGTAAAGTAGTAGCAGCGATACTGCCATGGGGAGGGAATGCGATTGCCGGACAACCAGCCAACAGCTGGCGAGGCCCGCTGTCTCAGGCGCACAGGCCTGTACGTGCTGCTGTATGCTTTTTGCCACGCCTACTTCGGCGTCGGCTCGCTGAAGAACGCCCTGGGCGGCACAGCAGCCGCGGGCCGCGCGTTCGCCTTCCTGTTCGGAGCATCCTGGCTGGCGCTGTGGACAGGCGGAGCGCTGCTTCTCGCGGGCAGGAATGTCGGCCGGATCATCGCGAAGACCGGCGCCTTTTTTTCTTCCCTTTCCTATCTGATCGGCTTCGCGGTGCTTGGCTTTTCCCTGAATGGTAAGAACGGGATATTCATCGTGGCGCAGCCGCTCTCCGGGCTGGCGCTCTTTTTCTTGATCACCGTGATGACGGTGTTCACGCCAACGCTGAACAAGGCTCTGCGCCGGTCGATCGTCGCAGCTGCCCTGCTCCTGCCGTGGTCACTGGCGCTGATACTGATGATCACCGGCAGTTTGCCCGCGCTTCCGCCCGGAGGGATCAGCCTGTTCCGCGGCCTGTTCCTCTCGTTCTGGTGCGCCCTGCCTTTTGTCAGCCTGCTGGCGGCTGTTGACTGCATGCCCGGTGATGGCAGAACGCTCCTGGCCGGAGGTCTGGCAGGCACCGCGCTCGCCAGCATCTACACCTACGGTCTGATCTGGACGCAGTCCTTTAATGTGTTCCTGCTGGCTTTGCTGCCGCCGGTGGTGTTCACCGCACAGGCCTCGGGTATCTTCATAGGGATGCTGCGGGGAAAGTTGTTTCGCGGGAAGGCTGGATAGCCTGGATCACTGGGCCTGCAGAACCAGGCATTTGAGGTACTGCGTTTCCCGGGCAGCGAGCAGCATGGGATGGTCGCGAGCCTGGGATCGCTCTTCCAGGAGCCGCACCGGACGTCCGGCGGACCAGGATGCGTCGATCAGCATCTCCCGGAACAGGTCGAGATCTATGTGATGGGAACAGGAGCAGGTCACCAGAAAACCGCCGGGCTCCAGCAGCCGCAGGGCCCGCAGATTGATCTCCTTGTACCCCTTGAGCGCCTCCCGCACCTTTGCCCTGCTCTTCACGAACGCCGGCGGGTCGAGGATGATGCAGCCGAAGCGCTGCCGGTCTTTTTCCAGGCGCCGCAGTTCATCGAACACATCGGCAACAACGAACTTCGCCGCGAGACCGTTCAGTCCCGCGTTCGCCTGGGCCAGGGAAATGGCGCGCTCCGACGAATCAATGCCCATGACCTCGGAAGCGCCGAACCTGGCAGCGGACAGGGCCCAGGCGCCGACATAGCAGAAGCAATCGAGCGTGCGAAGGCCGGGCACCAGCGCGGCCAGGGCCTGACGGTTCTCCCGCTGGTCAAAGAAGAAGCCGGTTTTCTGTCCCTCCAGCAGGTCCGCCCGGTACTTGAGCCCTGATTCCTCGAACCGCACCGGACCGGCAACGCTCCCTTTCACGACCGAAACATCGAGCGCAAGTCCTTCAAGTTCGCGGGAACCCGAATCGTTCCTGAGCACGATCGCTGAAGGTGCGTAGACCTCGTCCAGCGCTGCTAGGATCGTCTTTGTCAGCCGGTCGATGCCCGCGGTGGAGCATTGCACTGCGAGGACATCTTCGTACTTGTCCACGATCAAGCCGGGGATGCCGTCGCCTTCGCTGAACACTGCGCGGTAGGACCGGCCGAAACCCAGGCGCTCCCGGAGCTCGCGGGCCCTGCGGATGCGGCTGACAAAGAACGGAACGTCGGTCTCCTCCTGCTGCCGCGTCAGGATGCGGCAGGCGATCAGCGAGCGGGGATTCAGGTAGCCGCGGCCGAGGAACTGGCCGCGATTATCCGTCACGTCAACAAGCTCTCCCGGCTGAGCGTCGCGGGGAAGGTCCTCGATCTCGTTGCTGAACACCCAGGGATGTCCCCGCTGGAGGCGGCGTTCTTCTCTCTTTTTTAGCTTGATGGTTCGCATCCCGAGTCTACAGCCTGTTCTCAATATGCGATTCCGTTCGAAGCGTCTGGAGCCAGGCTCGGTAGGTGTTCTCGAGCTTCTGCTCGCCCAGCGTTCTGGCGATCTCTTCCCGTACCTTCTCAAAAGGCTGCACCGGCGTCCTGGTCTCCTCGAGCCTGACCAGGTGGTACCCGTCCGCGGACTTCACCGGACCCGCGTACTCGCCGGGCTTGAGGCCGCGCACAGCGTCCTCGATCTCCGGCAGAAGGTGCTCCCGTCTCAGAAAGCCCGTGTCGCCGTCAAGGGACGCGGTCGGCCCGCCGGAATGCTGCCGGATGAGCGCGATGAAATCCCCGCCCTTCTTCAGCTGGTCCAGGAGCTCCGCGGCCCGGTCCCGCGCCGCTGCTGCCTGGGCCGCGGTCGCTTTTGCCGGGACCGTCACCACCAGGTGCCGCACCCGGACCTCCTCGGGCATTGCGTACAGCTGGAGATTCTTTTCGTAATAGGTCCGCATCTCTTTCTCGTCAAGGGAAAGCCCGGTCCGCACATACTTGTTGATCAACCGGGACATGGTCATCTGCTCGCGCAGCTCGCTCCGGTATTGATCGAAGGTCATGCCTTCCTTCTCAACGGCCCGCTCGAACTGCAGCCGGTCCATGCCGTTCCGGCGCATGACGTCGTTGACCGCCTCGTCCAGTTCCTTGTCCGTCACATCCATGCCGGTCTTCCTTGCCTCGGCCATCTGGAGCTTCCGGTCGATCATGTCCTCGAGCACAAGCCGCTCGTCCCTGGTTTCGCGCTGCTTTTGGACCTCGCGCTGAAGATCGCTCATGGTGATGATGTCGTCGTTCACCACGGCAACAACGCGGTCAACGACAACGGACCCGTTGGCCGCGCTGGAAACGCCGCCCAGCACCAAAAGGGCCAGACCGATACAACAAAAGAAAAGAGAACGCTTATTCATGGCTCTACCAACCTCGTGATCACGGACACGGGGTATTGTTTTTTCCCCCCTGCCCCCGTAAAATGGGCTCATGTTTGTGAACCGGCTTATTACTACTTCGGCCTTCGCGCTGCTCGTCGCCTTTACCGCGGCCGCGCAGGAGCGGGCGGATGACACGGTGACCGTTGCAGCGGTCGGCGACATCATGCTCGGCCACCGCGCGGAACCCTATCTGCAGCAGAAAGGTCCGGGCTATCCCTTTGTCAATGTGCTTCCCGTGCTGCGGAGCGCCGACCTGGTTATCGGGAACCAGGAGTGCCCGATCTCCTCACGCGGCGAGGCAGTGCCGGACAAGAAGTTCACGCTCCGCGTGGGACAGCTCGGCGTCGACGCACTGAAGGAGGCCGGCATCCGCGTGGTAACGCTCGCGAACAATCATATCCTCGATTTCGGGCCCCTTGCGCTCCAGGATACCCTGGCCGCGCTCTCCGGCAACGGCATCCTCTTTACCGGCGCGGGCATGGACCTCGATGACGCGCGGGCTCCTGCGTTCCTCAAGGTGAAGGACCGGGCCATCGCGTTCCTGTCCTACTCCCTGACCTTCCCCCTGGAGTTCTACGCTTCCCGCGGCCGTCCCGGCACCGCGCCGGGGTATGCGGACTTCGTACGCGCGGACATCGCAAAGGTCCGGGAACGCGCCGACCTGGTCGTTGTTTCGTTCCATTGGGGCGCGGAACTCATGACCGCTGCCAAGGACTATCAGGTCGACCTGGGCAGAAAAGCGATCGACTGGGGCGCGGACCTGGTCCTGGGCCATCATCCCCACATCCTTCAGGAACTGGAACTGTATAAGGGACGGCTCATCGCCTACAGCCTGGGGAATTTCACCTTCGGCTCGGAAAGCGACAAGACCAACACAAGCATCATACTCCTTTGCACCTTCCGGGGAAAGACCCTTGAACGGGTGGAGGCCGTGCCGATCGACGTGAACAATTACCGGGTGGCTTATCAGCCCCGCGTCCTGAACGGTGCCGCGGGAGCCGCGGTGGTGGAGAGCATCAACAAGGCATCGGCGCGCTTCGGAACGCGGCTGACGCCGCGGGAGGGATGGGGCGAGATCGTCCTGTCTCCTGCAGGCGCCGAACCTACCGCAGCGCCTCGTAATTCACCACGAATTTTGTCCGGGCCCGAAGCTCGCTCAGCCATTTCTGATACCGCTGGTCCTGCTTCTGCCTCTGCAGCCGCTCGGTAATCTCCTTCGACACTTCTTCCAGGCTCTGCTTGCCCGCCTTGCGCCTGCTCTCCAGCTTGAAGAGATGGAACCCGTAGGGGCTCTTCACCACGCCGCTCACGCCGCCTTTGGCCAGTCCGAAGACCACGTTGAACTCCCCGGGCATATCGCCCATGGTGAAGTAGCCGAGGTCTCCGCCCTCTTCGGCCTCGGGAGCGGTCGAACTCTTGCGGGCAAGCTCGGCGAAATCAGCTCCCTGCTGGATCTGGTCGAGAAGCCGGTGCGCCTCCTGCTCGGAGCTGACCACGATCTGGCGCACACGCACCTGCTCGGGACGTTCGAACTCCTGGGGATTGTCCTGGTAATACCTCCGGACCTCGGCTGCGGAGACCCGTACCGGTCCGGCGACCTCGCGCTGGACAAGCTTCTCGATCATCATGTCTTCCCAGCGGTCGGACTTCCATTTCTCGAAATCAACGCCCATGTCTGCCAGCTGGCCCTTCACGTCCCGGCCCTGCTCTTTTTTCATGACCTCGATGAGCTGGTTGATCTCCGGCAGACCGACCTTGAACCGCCTCCGCTGGGCCTCTTTGAGCAGCATCCTGCGCTCGATCAGCCGGTTCAGGAACTCCTCCTTGACCTGGAGTACCGCGTCCTTTTCCGGCTTGAGACCCGACCGCTGGAACCGCTCCTCGAGCTCGGCAAGGGTGATGGGATCGCCGTTCACCGTGGCCAGCACCTTCACTTCAGGCGCGACCGCGGCGGGCCGCTGGGGCTGCGCAGTCTCTTCCTTGCGCACGCACCCAAACAACAACAGCCCCAACAGGATCGCCGGGGCTGTGTGCTGTATGAATTGTCTCTGCTCGATCATTGTTATTTGGTAGCGGCCTGGCCCTTCTTGTCCGGCGCGGGGATCACCTGGAGGTCCAGGGTGCCCGTGGGCTTGGTCACGGGCTCGACCGCGGCCTCGAGCGCCTTTTCGTCCACCGATACCGAGGCCTTTGCCTTGAGGGCCTTGGTATAGTCAAGATAGACGTCGCGCTGTTTGTTCTGGAACAGCACGTCGCGGATGCGCGGCTCGACCTCCTTGAGGGGCATCCGCTTTCCGTTCATGCTGACCATTCTGTTCTGGTTCTTGGTGTAGAACTCCTGTATTTCCTTGGCCGTGGGCTGCTCGACCTTGGCAAGCTTGTCGGCCAGTTCCTTCTTCAGAAGGCTTCGGAACAGGTCGTTCCGGACGGCGTTCTGCACCTGGACTTCCATGTCCTTGCGCAGGGCCTCCTGCCGTTTCTTGAATTCGGGATCCTTGTCCAGGCCGAGACGTTTGGCCTCCTGGATCACCAGCTCGATCCCGATCAGGTCGTCGAGGAATTCCTTGCGCAGCTTCGGGTCGGTCACGACCGATATCTGCATCTGGGGATTCTCGAGGCTGTCCATCTGGCGCTTGAAGTCCGAGACCGTTATCTTGGCGTTATTGACCTTGGCGACGACCTTGGCATCGTCGCTCTTCGTGCATCCGGCTGCGACCAAGAGAAGCGCGGCACCGGCCACGATGGTATGTTTCAACATGAATGCTTCCTCCCGAGTGGAACAGACGTAAAAGTCCGTTCTTTATAGCATGTTACCGGAGCTCCTGCAAGCACTTTTTCACCGCTTCCGACGCCGCTTTGAGCGATTGATCGGCCACAGCGATGCGCAGCGTATACTCCGGCACGAGCCGCACGGTCCCCTTGCTTCGCCGGATATAGGCCATGACCCGGTCCGGCGCGACCGGCGCGTTCTCGGAGAAAGTGACGCTCACGCTGTCCGTGCTTCCGTCGATGCGGCTCACCATGCCGCTGCGCGCGAGCAGCTTGATCTTCATGATCTCGATGAGGTTCGCCGCCGGTTCCGGAAGCTCTCCATACCGGTCCCGGAGCCCCTCGGCGATATCGTCCAGCGCCGTGTCCGCGGCTGCGGCCGAGATCTCCTTGTATGCCTGGAGCCGGAGGCTCACGTCGTAGATATAGGATTCGGGAATATAGGCGGAAGCGCGAAGATTGATCTGCGTGTCCGGCTCCTGGCTTATCTCCTCGCCCCGGAGCTCCGCCATGGCCTCTTCCATCATCTCCGTGTACAGGTCGATCCCGACCGCGGCGATGTGTCCGGACTGCTGTTTGCCCAGCAGGTTTCCGGCGCCGCGGCTCTCCAGGTCCTGTGCCGCGATGCGGAATCCCGCGCCGAGCTCCGACAGCTCCTGGATGGCCCGGAGCCGGGTGCGCGCGATGTCCGAGAGCGCCTCCTCCTCGGGCGTGAGCAGATAGGCATAGGCCTTTCTGCGGCTCCTGCCCACGCGGCCCTTGATCTGGTAGAGCTCGGCAAGTCCGAAACGGTCCGCCCGGTTGATGATGATCGTGTTGGCGTTCGGGATGTCTATCCCTGACTCGATGATCGTGGTCGTGACCAGCACGTTCAGTTCGGCGGCAACGAACTTGGACATGACCTCCTCGATCTCCTCCTCCTGCATCTGGCCGTGAGCAACGCCGATCCTGGCCGCGGGAACGAGGTTCTGGATATAGGCTGCCATGCGCTCGATGCCGGCAACGCGGTTCTGGACAAAAAAGACCTGGCCGCCACGATCCAGCTCCTGCATCACCGCCTCGCGTATCACCCGCTTGCCGAACCGCGCGAGCACCACCTGGATCGCCTGGCGGTCAAGCGGCGGCGTCTGGATTATGGAAAGGTCGCGGATGCCCGAGAGCGACATGTGGAGCGTGCGCGGTATCGGCGTGGCGGTGAGCGTCAGCACGTCCACCATCTTTCGCATCTCCTTGATCCGCTCCTTGTGCTTCACACCGAAGCGGTGCTCCTCGTCGATCACCAGAAGCCCCAGGTTGCGGAACGCGATATCCCGCTGGAGCAGCCGGTGCGTGCCGATCACAATGTCCACGGTCCCTGCCTTGAGCTTGCGGAGCGTTTCCTTTTGTTCGCTCTTCGTGCGGAACCGGGACATAAGGTCCACGGTGATCGAGAACGGTGCGACACGTTCGGAAAAAGTGCGAAAGTGCTGGTCAGCAAGCAGTGTGGTCGGAACGATCACCGCTGCCTGGAAACCGTCCTCAACAGCCTTGAAAGCCGCGCGGAGCGCCACCTCGGTCTTGCCGAACCCGACGTCCCCGCAGACCAGGCGGTCCATGGGCCTGGGCTTCTGCATGTCCTCAAGCACATCCTCGATCGCCTTTTGCTGGTCCGGCGTCTCCTCAAAAGGGAAGGCTGACTCGAACTCGCGATAGAGATTGTCCGGAGCTGACAGGGGAGAGCGCTGCATTGCCTCGCGCGCGGCGTAGATGGCAACAAGCTCCTGCGCCATCATCAGGATGTCCTTCTTGATCTTCTCCTTGGTGCGCTGCCAGGTCGGGGCGCCGAGCTTGTTCACCTTGGGCGGGCTGCCCTCGGTGCCCGTATACTTCTGCACCTTGTCCAGACTGTAGAGCGGGACATACAATTTCGCGTCAGGCTCGTACCTGAGCGTCAGAAAATCCGTTTCGAACCCGTCCACGGCAAGGTGTGTCAGGCCCTGGTACTCGCCTACCCCGTAGTCCGTGTGAACAACAAAATCCCCGGGCTTGAGCTCTTTGAATGATGAAAGGAAGGGCGCTGCTTTTGACTTCGCCTGGCGCGGCCGGTGGACCTTGCTGCCGAAGATCTCCTCATCAGTGATCATGACGAGCTGAACGCTGGGCCAGGAGAATCCCGCGGTCAGCCTGCCGGTCATCACCGCCACCGTCCAGGGCCCGTTGTCATCAAGATCAATGGCTGTCTTGCGGCTTATAGGCACGCCGTATTCCGTGAACATGCGGAACAGCCTGTTCGCTGCGTCCTCGGTCCCGCAGACTAGGAAGACCCTGTTCTGCTCGCGCAGACGCTTGAGCTTCTCGGACAAGGCCGTAACCGTACCTTCGCCTGTTTCCTGGACCGTGTGGTCATGAGGCGTTGCGCCTGCCTTGGTGAGCCGCACATTCAGATAGGATGACGAGCGGGTGTCCATCCTGATGGTGTCCCCGCTCATTGCGAGCAGCCGGAGCTGAACGGTACGGAAAGGCGCCAGTGAAGCGAAAAGTGTTTCAGCGTCGAGATAGAAATCTTTTGCCTCCGGCAGGGTCCTGTTCTCAGCGATCTCCTCGGCCCTGCCTTGCTCGATCTTTGCCGTGCGCTCGTTTAAAACCTTGGTGATATCGTCCGGCTCGATAAGGGCAATGACGCTTGTCTCGGGAAAGTACCGGACCAGCGGGTCCATAGTATAGAAGAACGGCGCCAGGAACTCAGCGCCAGGCGGGAACGTCCCTTCCTCGATCTGCTTCTGCTGTTCCTGGCTGATTTGTGCTCGTTTTTCGTTTTTGTCTTCCTGTTTTTCAATCCGCAATCCGCAATCCGCATTCCGCAATTGGATCAGTTCCCTGACCGGCAGCGCCACTGCCTGCTTGATCGTTCCGAGCGAGCGCTGGGTCTCGGGATCGAACTCGCGCAGGGACTCAACAACATCGCCGAAGAACTCGAAGCGAAGAGGGTTGGGATGGGCTGGAGAGAAGATATCGATGATCCCGCCGCGGCGGCTGAACTCGCCGATCCGCGTGACCAGGGAAGCGTGCTCGTATCCGATGGAAATGAGGCTGTCGGCAAAGGCATCAGGATCGAGAGTGGAGCCGCTGTTGATCGTACGCACAGCATCAGCAAAAAGCTCCCAGGGCGGCAGTTTCTGCATGAGCGCTGAAGCAGGCGCGACCACAATGCACGGCCCGCCGCTCACCAGGCGGTAGAGCACGGACATGCGCTCGCCCACCGTGGCGCTGTCAGGCGAATCAGCCTCAAACGGAAGAACACCCCAGCCAGGAAACACCAATATATCTTCCTCCCCTTGGTAAGTGGAGGCCACGTGGGGGATGTTCGTTTGTTGTGAGTTCGCCGGTTGGGATGGGTTTTTCTGGTCAGATGATCCCGGCATTGCCCGCGCCAGGAACCGGAGATCAGCCGCAAAAGCGTCCGCCTCTTCCTCGTTCGCGGTCACGACCAGCAGATGCCGCTTGGTCTCGCGAAAGAGCTCGAGCAGCATGAGTCCGCGCGATCCGCCCCAGAGTTCTGAAAGCTCGATGGTTTTCGTGTCGGACAGGAGTTTCTGGAGGGGCTGTTGGAGTATTTCCTGAAGCTGGTTCATTCGATTTCAATGATAACACGGAGGGAGGGGGTATGCAATACAGGAGGGAGCGGGGTGCGAGAGCATGGGGGTAAGACGCGCGTCACTTGCACGGCGGCCTCGACCAGCTCGTTAGGATCATCAGCAGGTTTCACTGCCGACTGCTCGTCTTCAATCTCGAACAAACGCGGTCTTCGTCTTCTCTTGAACAGGAACAGACGCCAGCACCATGCAGTAGTTGATCGTCTTCCCTTGTGCCTTGAACTTGTCCTCGTACTCCGTTGTCACACCCTTTGCGTCATAATCCGTGCAATGGAGGTCCTCCGTCGATCTCAGAAGCGGCATCCCGCTCTTTTCGAATTCACGCTTCGCAAAGGCAAAAAGCGCATCGTTATCCGTTTTGAACTCAATGCAGCTTCCTTCTTTCAGGATATGCCGGTAGCCGCTCAGAAATCTTCCGTGGGTCAGCCTTCGCGGGGCGTGACCGCCCTTTGGCCAGGGATCGGAAAAGTTCAGATAAATGCCTGCCAGCTCAGCCTTGTCGAAGTATTCATGCACATCGTGGATATACTCCTTGATAAAAACAATGTTGTCCAGTTTTGCCTTCGCGGCCTTTTCCAGGGCCCGAAGCATGACGCTGCTTCTGCCTTCCACTGCGATATAGTTCCGGGCGGGATTTTGTGCTGCAAGTGCCAGGATGAACTGCCCCCTGCCGCACCCGAACTCAGCATATATTTCGTTCCCGTTCCTGAAAACCTGCTGCCACTTTCCCTTTTTGTCCCGGGGCTCATCGATCAAACATTGATGATGTTCAGCGATTTTATCTTCTATGTTCTTTATTTTTCTTAGTCGCATCGCGATCTTATCATTTGATGATAACAAGCAGTTGTTTCAACGAAAACTATGGATCCATGTAGTATATACAAACATCTGCGGTATGTGAATGTATCTACGTATCATATGCTTTTCTAGAAGACGCTTCGCAGACCGGTTGCGACAGCCATAAGGGTCACATGAGGAGAGAATATATAGAAAGCGCTCAAAGATGTCAAGCAGGAGTAGTGAAAACTTCGGGTCCTGTATCGATCCGCCCTGCTTACTTGCGGAGCTTCGGCCAGATCTCATCGGCCTTCTTGATGTGGCCGGGGATATCCTTGCTCCATTTTTCGTAAGCAGCCTGACTGCAATTGAGGTACAGCTTGCCATTGACGATCTTCCATACTTCGGGATCGGTGATAGCCAGCCGCGACTCGGTCATGGCCCAGGCGCAGTAGCCGTCATATTGCGGAGCGTATTTCTCTGGATCAGCCGCGAACAGGTCCCGGTTCTCTTTGGAAGTGAAATGCCAGGTCATGCCGTGCCAGGGGAAGGAGAATGACGCGTTTCCTTTTACTGCCTTGCCTGCGGTGAAATAGGCGACCGGGTCGTATCCTTTTATGGCTGTTTCGTCGGCCGGGGACTTTGCCGCCGCGATTCCAAGAGATCCGGCCAGGAGCATTGCACATATCGAACTCGTCACGATCCCGATGTTTGCTAAATGCAGTTTCATGTGCTCCCTCCTTCTTCGTTAATATTATATCTTAATAATGTACTTCATTCCCGCGTAGCTGATCGAGAAGCAATGCCATGTCCGCGGTGATGTCGGGACCGATCATCGGAGACAGGCCCGCGGCAGCTGACAGCAATGCCCGTTTCGTCAGCATCTTCTCGCATTCTTTCTTTGCTGCTTCTATGTCTTCGCGCGAAGTCGGGTACATGTGCCGTCTAAGCGAGTGTTCAAGCGAGACCTTGGGGACGTTTTCCCTCATCGCCCAACCACCTCATTTTGAAGAAAGGAGAATGGTGGTCCAGAGAAATGCGTAGGGAAAGGATCTGGAGATGGCTGGTGGAAGGAAAATCTTATTTTACGCGATCTGCCCAGTATCGAGGTTCTCGATGCAGATGCGCAACCGCCACAACCACGATGGTGTCGCCGTCCATCCCGAATATGAGACCGTAGGGAAACCGTGCGAGCAGGCCGCGGCGAAGCCCTGGCTCTATTTGCATTGCAGAGAACGGATAGATAACAATTCGTCGAATGACCCGGTCTAATTCATCAAGGAACTCTGTTCCCAATCCGTCGGCCTGTTTGTCGTACCAGACAACAGCATCATCGAGCTCCTGTCGGGCCGGGACAAGAAAGCGAACATTCATGAGCGGCGATACTTATCCATTACTTCCTGGTAGGATATGGTGGGTATCCTGCCTTCCTTGTAAGCAGTCCATCTTTTTCGCGCTTCCTCCGCCCAAATACGGTCCATGGCCGGGTCCGGCTTGTCAAGATCAGTGAGAATTGCATCCACAATATGGAGTTTTTCTATATCAGACAAGGTTTGGATTTCTTTTGCGATTTTCTCGGCGATTTTCGTCATACTGCGCCTCCCCGTGGTACAGCGCTTCATCCCTTTTGATGTCTGATTCTATTATAGTCAAGTCATCTTCGATGTGCAATAGCTTACGATCACTCAGGCGGCAGGCTGCGGCACCACCCCCCGCACCCGGCCCGCTCTCCCGGACAGAGGATAATAATCCAATGATGATGGATAATTTTCACATATAGGCGCAGAAGTTTGAACGGTAACTGCTTATGTCGTCCCGCCCGGGATCACGAAGCGCTCGCGGATGACGCGCTTGAGCCGTCTCAACTTCTTCTCTTCCTCCCGCGGACGCTCATCCATAACGATCCTCCCTTCCGGCCGCTCCGGCTCCATCACCGGTTCAGCAGCGCGGAGAAATAGGGCTTGATCTTGTTCAGCGTGTCCTCTACAGCGAGGGCCATCATGCTGGCGAACACGTCGAGGTTCACCAGGGCGTTCACGTTCGCGTCCTTCTTTGCCGCCGCGCGCATTCGCACCGCGAAGTCCCGGTTCACCTGTCCGACCTCGGCATAGATCGCGCCGAGTCCGTCCATGGACCACTCCGCGCTCTTGCCGTCCTGCTGCCGGAAATACTGCGCCAGAAGCCACATCACCGCGCCGCGGAAGATGGTCTCGTCGAGCGACGCGAAGGGAAGATGGAACCGCACCATGGGCTTGAGCTGCTCCATCACCGGGCAGCCGCTGGTGGTCATAATGATGCCCATGATCGGGCTCAATCCGCCCTGCACCGTGGTGTCCTTGGCGTAAATGCGCTCGGCCACCCTGACCGTGACGCTCACGTTCTCGTGGGACAGGAAGTTCCTGAACTCCTCCACCAGTGTTGCAAGGTTCTCGGCAATGGGGCAGTAGGTATGCTCCTCCTCCGTCAATGGGCAGATGGCGCACTTATTGTAGGACAGCATGGCCCAGAGCGGCAGGTCCGGCGGACGTTCCGTGATCAGGCGGAGGTTCGTAGAATCCAGCCGGAGGTCGAAATCCTTGGTAGATCCGTCCTGGAACTGGTAGGTATACAGGAACTGGATGCTATCGTCCATGGCGCACTCCTCGATTTCATAGCTTACAACTGCCTGCCCATGTATATAGGCCGATGATGGTTGTTTGTCAAGTGCCGGCCGTTCCCTTCCGGGGGGATGTTGGCCGTAACAGAGAAGCAAAAGAGGGATTGTTGCGTGGCTGCTGAAATAAAGCGGCTGCATCGAAAATAAATTGACAGCAACTGTTTTGTTTGTTATCGTATCGCGCCTGAGGGGGCGGGGGAGGAATATGGGAAAGAAAAATTGCTGGCAAGTGAAAAAGTGCGGCAGGGAGGCGGGCGGTGCGAAAGTAAAGGAACTCGGCACCTGTCCGGCATCGGTCGAGCGAAAGCTCCACGGGACCCACGGAGGCGACTGCGCCGGCCGCGCCTGCTGGATCGTGGCAGGCACCTACTGCGGCGGCAAGGAGCAGGGCACCTTTGCCCAGAAATTCCACAATTGCGAGACCTGTGATTTCTATGTGAGCGTGAAGCAGGAGGAAGGGCTTCAGTTCAAGATGTCCACGCTGTTGATCGCCAAGTTTCGCACCTGATCATATCGCTCTCACAGGGCGAATAGTCGTCCGGGCAATAAAGAACGGCTGCAGAGATCCACTCTGCAGCCGTTTGCGTTTTATTGCGCTGAAAGATCGATTACTGCTTGAACAGCACCTTGTCCTCGGCGAATTCCCGGGAGCCGCTGCTCTTGATCTTGTACGAGCCCGCGAGCTTTGTCTCGTCGTTCGACAGCGTCACATCATAATCCTCGGTCTTCCAGTACGACGGGATCGTGGCCAGTTTCCAGGTCACCTGGATGTGGATATTGTCGTCAGACAGCTCGAATATGGTCACTTTTCCCACTGCGCCCGTGCTTCTGCGCGGCGCCTGGGCGGCCAGTTCTCCGGAGGCGTTCATGGTGACCGAGAATGCCTGGGTCGTAATGAATTCGCCGCCGCGAGGCGCCGTGTCCTTGTAGAACCAGGAGCCCACAAAGGCTTTCGGGTTCGTCTTCTTTTCCGGGGCTGCGGCCGGCTTCTTCCTCTCCGGCGGAGCGGGTTTTGCCACGGTCGGCGGCGCCGGAGGCGGGATCGTAGGCGAGGCCTTCAACTTCTGGTTCGCTTCCTCTGCGAACACCTCAAGCTCGTAGACCTTGTTGCGCAGGTCGCGGGAGTTCTTTCCATTGGGATCGGCAAGCAGCGCGAAGTTCAGGTTCTGGATCGCTTCGGCGTAGCTCCCTGCCTTTTCCAGGGCTTCGGCAAGCCCTTCATAACCTTCAGCAGCCCAGGGCGCAAGAGCCACGGCCTCCTTGAACGCGTCAACCGCCTTGGTGTATCCCGCAGCATCATTCGCCATCTTGAGGAAAGCGGCCCCCCGTGACATGAGCCGCTCGAACTCCTCGGGAACCGAGGGTTTCTGCTTCTGCGATTGCGCGTATTTGATGATCTTTTCCCGCACTTCAAGGTTATCCGGATTTACCTTGAGCTCCGAAACATATTGTTTAAGCGCATCCTTTTCCGCGGCTCCGGCAAAGGGGCTGCTCAGCAGGACCATCGCGATCATGAGCAGGATGAGAGGCATGAGGATTCGCTTTGTCATTTCAAGGCTCCTTGCAAAAGATAGTGCGCATTCCTAGGCAAATCGTAACGTGTTTGAAATTATGCATTATTTCATATAGAATTTCAATCAAAATAATGGGTGATAGTGCCATACCCCATATACCTCCGGTAACAGCGTCATCCGGCTCCCGGGCTCTCCGGACACCGCCCAAACGCGGTATGTGATACACATGACAAGGTGCCCTGGGGAAGCTGTTACTGTTCGTACTTTGCCTTGACAAACGCGGGGTTCCCGTCATATTATTAAAGCTCTTGGACCCGGCCAAGTGACCGCAAGGACGTCATGACCGGCATCGGAGGCCTTGTGAGGGTCGAGCAGATCTCCATCTTTCTTGAGAACAAGTCCGGCAGGCTCGCGGAAGTTACCGAACTCCTTGGCACGAGCGAAATCAATATCCGTGCGCTGTCGCTGGCCGATACGGCGGATTTCGGCATACTCCGCCTGATCGTGAACGAGCCGGAAAAGGCCCTTGAGCTCCTGAAGCAGAACGGCTTCACCACTGGCAGGACCGAGGTGGTCGCGGTCGTTCTGCCTGACCGGCCCGGCGGCCTTGCCGGCATCCTGGCGATGCTGCGCGGCAAAGCGATCAATGTGGAATATATGTATGCTTTTGTGCAGCGGTCAGAGGGAAATGCCGTGGTCATCTTCCGGTTCGACGAGACCGACCGGGCGCTCGAAGCGCTCCGGCTGGGCGGCGTCAAGATGCTCTCGGGAGAGGAAATGAAGAACCTGTAGCGTCCCGGCACATCGGGACATCCGTATATTTCAGAGGAGGAAGCGTGATGATGAGGATCTTCAAGCTGTTGACAGTTGTGGTGGCATGTTTCGCGTTATTCGCAGCACCGGTCTTCGCGGCCGAGACCGTCAAGGTCGGCGCCCTGCTGGCCGTCACCGGCCCCGCGTCGTTCCTGGGCGCGCCCGAAGCCAAGACCCTGGAGATGCTCGTTGAGGAGATCAACGCCAAGGGCGGCATCAACGGCAAGAAGATCGAGCTCATCATCAAGGACACCCAGGCCAGCCCGGAAAAGGCCGTGTCCTTTGCCAAGCAGCTGATCGACGAGGAAAAGGTCTTCGCCATCATCGGCCCCTCCACCAGCGGCGAGACCATGCAGATCAAGAACATCGCCGAGGCCGGCAAAACGCTCCTCCTGTCCTGCGCCGCAGCCGAGGTGATCGTCAACCCGGTCGCGAAATACGTGTTCAAGACCCCCCAGATGGACAAACACGCGGTCATCAGGATTTTCCAGCAGATGAAGAAGATGAACATCTCGAAAATCGGCGTGCTGTCGTCCAACACGGGCTTCGGCAAAGCGGGCAAGGAGCAGATCGAGAAGATCGCGCCCGAGCACGGGATCCAGATCCTGGTGAACGAGGTCTATGACAAGGCGGCGACCGACCTGACCGCGGAAGTGACCAAGGTGAAGGCAGCGAATGTCCAGGCAGTGATCAACTGGTCCATCGAGCCTGCCCAGGCCATCGTGATCAAGAACATCCGCCAGATCGGCCTCACCATCCCGGTCTTCCAGAGCCATGGTTTCGGCAACATCAACTACGTGAAGGCCGCGGGCGCTGCCGCGGAAGGCGTGATCTTCCCCGCCGGCCGCCTGCTCGTCGCGGACACGCTCTCGGACAAGAACCCCCAGAAGGCCGTGCTTGTGGACTACAAGAAGAAGTACGAGGCCAAGTACAAGGAAGACGTGAGCACCTTCGGCGGACATGGCTACGACGCCATGATGATCCTGGCCAAGGCGGTCGAGAAGGCCGGCGCGGACAAGGAGAAGGTGCGCGATACGATCGAGACCATGAAGGGCTTCGTCGGCACCGCCGGCGTGTTCAATTTCTCGGCCGAGGACCACAACGGCCTGGACCTGAACGCCTTTGAAATGCTGACCGTGAAGGACGGCAAGTTCGTGGTCTACGAAAAATAGCCGGCACCATGCTGTTACTTCAGGGAGTATCCGGATGCGGATACTCCCTGCTTGTTTCTGGGAACCTCACCAGAAGCACACGAAATTTGAATTGAGAATCGAATGTTCCTGGAATTATTCTTTCAATACCTCGTCGCCGGTCTGACCTACGGCACCATCTACGCCATCGTCGGGATCGGCTTCAATATCGTCTATAACACCACCGGCATCATCAACTTCGCCCAGGGCGAGTTCGTGATGCTCGGCGGTATGATCGCTGTATCGCTCCATTCGCTCCTGCCCCTGCCTATCGCCATAGCCGCGGCAGTGGTCCTCACCATGGCCATCGGCGCGCTGATCGAGATGACCTTCATCCGCTGGCTCGTGAAGCCCGCGGTGCTCCGGATGATCATTATCACCATCGGCATCTCGATCCTGGTCAGAGAGGCGGCCCTGCATCTCTGGGGCGAAAGCGTCCGGTCGCTTCCGTATTTTACCGGCAACGAGATATCTGCCTTTTCCTTCGGCGGTGTCCGCGTATCGCCCCAGGTGCTCTGGACCCTGGGCATCTGTTCGGTCATTGTGATCAGCCTGAACCTCTTTTTCAAGTACACCATGCTGGGACGGGAGATGCGCGCCTGCGCCTCGAACCGCGACGCGGCGGCGCTCTGCGGAATCCCCACGCGGAACATGGTCACCCTGTCCTTCGCCCTCGCGGCCGGCATCGGCGCGCTTGCCGGCGCCGTGGTCAGCCCCATTACCCAGACATCCTACAGCATCGGAACGGGCCTTGCCATCAAGGGCTTCACCGTGGCGATCCTCGGCGGGCTCGGCAACAGCATGGCCGCGGTGGCCGCCGGGTTCATCCTCGGCATCCTCGAGTCCTTCAGCATCTGGGTCATGCCCACGGCGTACAAGGACGCCATCGCGATCACGATCCTCCTGGCCATGCTCTTCGTCCGGCCCAGCGGATTGTTCGGGAACAAGGAAGCCTTCCGGCTGAAGGATTTTTGACGAACTTATGAAACGATACAATCACATCCTCATACTCATCGCGGCAGTCGCCGGCGTGCAGGTCCTGACCGCGGTCCTGGGCAAGCAGTTCTACCTCACCCAGCTGACCATGACGGCCTACTACTGCATCGCCATCGTGGGCCTGACACTGCTCATGGGTTTCGCAGGCCAGATCTCGCTGGGCCACGCGGGCTTCTTCGCCATCGGCGGATATACCTCCGCGGTGCTGACCACGCTCGACCTCTCTCAGTTCAAGGACTCATCGATCGTCTCTCTCTTGGCGAAATTATTCATTGTGACCTCCCGCCAGGACCTTTACGGCGGCCAGGTGCTCTCGTTCAATCCCTGGGCGGCCTTCATCATCGCGATCGGCCTTACCCTGGTAATCGCCTATATCATCGGCATCCCGGTGTTGAAGCTCAAGGGCCACTATCTGGCCATGGCAACGCTCGGTTTCGGCACGATCATCTACAGCATCGTGCTCGGAACGCAGCGCTTCGGCGCGGCTGACGGCATCTCGAGCGTGCCCGCGTTCACGCTGCTGCCGGGCCTTGCCGTGAGCGGCAACACGGAGTTCCGCGTGAGGAACTATTATCTCGCCTGGACCCTGGTGATCGGCGTCATGGTCCTGCTGATCAACCTGATCAACTCGCGCGTGGGACGGGCGCTCCGCGCCATTCACGGTGCCGAGGACGCGGCCGGCGCCATGGGCGTGGACACGGCCCGCTTCAAGCTGAACACCTTCATCCTGAGCGCCGCGCTGGCATCGATGGCCGGCGTGTTCCTGACCCATTACAACGGAGGCATCGGGCCGTCGGAGGCGTCCATCATGAAGTCCGTGCGCTATGTGGCCATCGTGTCCGTGGGCGGCATGGGCAGCCTCTGGGGCACGCTGATCATGAGCACCACGCTCACCTTCCTGTCGCTCCGGGGGTATTTCGGTACCTTCGACGACGCGGTGTTCGGTGCGATCCTGATCGTGATCATGCTCTTCTCGCCCCAGGGGATCCTGCAGTTCGATGTAAAGGCGTTGTTGAAGAAGCTGCTGCGGAAGAAGGAATAAAAAAGAGAATCGTCTCGCGCAAAGCCGCCAAGACGCAAAGCAAGCAAAGACAGAAGATCGCCTTTGCTTGATGAAGATTCACGCTTTCCCTTGCGGCTTTGCGCCTTTGCGCGAGAACATGCTGTCGGGTCTGACCTTTTAATTTTATGGCACTTCTTGAAGTCAACAACTTGAGCAAGCGCTTCGGCGGGCTGCAGGCCGTGAAGGACGTGTCCTTCTCGGTGGAGCGCGGCATGATCAAGGCCGTGATCGGCCCCAACGGCGCGGGCAAGACCACGCTCTTCAATCTCCTGTCGGGATTCGCCGAGCCTGACACCGGCGAGGTTCGTTTCCGTGACGCCTGGATCCACGGCAGGGGGCCCCACCAGATCGCCGCGAGCGGCATCTCGCGCACCTTCCAGCACATCAGGCTCTTCAGCCACATGACGGCGCTCGAGAACGTCACCGTGGGCAGGCATGTGAGGAGCCGCGCCGGGTTCGTTGCCGGCATGCTGAGCCTTCCCTGGACGCACAGGGAGGAGCGGGAGATCCGCGAGAAATCGCTCAACGCAATGGAGTTCCTCGGTATCGCCCATCTTGCCCATGACGAGGCAACCAGTCTTTCCTACGGCCAGCAAAGGGCGGTGGAGCTGTCGCGCGCGCTCGCAGCTGAGCCCGAGATGCTTCTCCTGGATGAACCCGCCGCGGGATTGAACATGCGCGAGACCGCGGACCTTGCGAATCTGATCGTCAGGATCCGCGACCGGGGCATCACGGTCCTGATCGTGGAACACGACATGTCCCTGGTCATGAAGATCTCCGACGAAGTGGTCGTCCTCTCCTACGGCGAGAAGATCGCCGATGAAAAGCCGCTGGCGGTCCAGAAGGACCCCCAGGTGATCAGCGTGTATCTCGGGGAGGATGAATGCTGAGGATCAGGAACCTCGACGCGGGCTACGGAAGCCTCTCGGTGCTCCGCCACATCTCGCTCCATGTGAAACAGGGGGAGATCGTGACCATCATCGGCGCCAACGGAGCAGGCAAGACCACGCTGCTCAAGACCGTCTCCGGCCTGCTTCGGCCGAAAAGCGGTGAGGTCCTCTTCCGTGACAAGGATATTGCATCTCTGCCGCCGGAACGGATCGTGTTCGAAGGTTGTTCGCTCGTGCCCGAGGGCAGGCAGGTCTTCGCTGCCATGCCGGTGCGCGAGAACCTTCTGCTCGGCGGGTATGTACAGTTCAAGCGCGGCAGATCCAGCGAGGTCAAGGCTGACCTCGAACGGGTCTATGGTCTCTTCCCGGTGCTCCGGCAGCGCGAACACCAGCTCGCCGGAACCCTTTCGGGCGGCGAGCAGCAGATGCTCGCCATCGGCAGGGCGATCATGTCCCGGCCGTCGCTTATCATGCTTGATGAGCCGTCCATGGGTCTGGCGCCGCTTGTGGTCAAGGGCATCTTCGAGATCATCGGCAAACTGCGCGACGAAGGCGCGACGGTCCTGCTGGTCGAACAGAACGCCCGGAGCGCCCTCAGGATCGCGAACCGGGGCTACGTGCTCGAAACCGGCAGGATCATCAAGGATGGCGACGCCGCAGACCTGTTGACGGACCGGGAGATCCAGCGCGCCTATCTGGGCAAGGATCTTGATGCGGAAAACTAACGACAGCAGAACAAGGAACAGAGGATTAAAGGATTAGAGGATTATGTCTTCAACCTAATCCTTTACCCCCGCTTTTCATAATCCTCTTAATCCTTTCTTTTAGGGAGGTCCCCATGTACTGGCAGCCTGACGAAGAACGCATGGACCGGAAAGAGCTTGAGCAGCTCCAGCTCGAACGGCTCGAGTCGACCTTGAACCGGGTCTATCTGAACGTCCCCTTCTACCGCAAGAAGTTCGACGAAGCGGGATTCAATCCCGATGACCTGCGGTCGCTCGACGATATTCGCAAGCTGCCCTTCACGGTCAAGGATGACCTCCGGGACAACTATCCCTACGGCCTCTTTGCCGTGCCGCTGCGCGAGGTGGTCCGGGTCCATGCCTCTTCAGGAACCACGGGGCTGTCGACGGTCGTAGGCTATACAAAGAACGACATCAAGACCTGGTCGAACCTGGTCGCCCGCATCCTCACCGCCACGGGCGTGACCGCCGACGACGTGGTCCAGATCGCCTTCAATTACGGCCTCTTCACCGGCGCGTTCGGCCTCCACTACGGCGCCGAACGCGTAGGCGCATCGGTCATCCCCATGTCCGCGGGCAACACCAAGCGCCAGATCAAGCTCATGCAGGACTTCAAGACCACGGCGCTCGTGAGTACGCCGAGCTATGCCATGCTGATCGCCGACACCATGATCGAGATGGGCATAAACCGGAACGCCCTGTCGCTCAAGTTCGGCCTCTTCGGCGCAGAGCCCTGGTCCGACGCCATGCGCAGGGAACTGCAGGACAAGCTCAAGATCATCGCCACGGACAACTACGGCCTCTCCGAGGTCATGGGACCGGGCGTGTCCGGCGAGTGCCGGGAGCGGAGCGGCCTGCACATCAACGAGGACCACTTCCTGGTCGAAGTGCTCGATCCCGAGACGCTCAAACCCGTGGCACCCGGCGAGATAGGCGAGCTCGTGATCACGACGCTCACCAAGGAAGCCTTCCCCATGATCCGCTACCGCACGCGGGACCTTACACGGATCATCGAAGAACCCTGCGCCTGCGGCAGAACCCTCCGCCGCATGGCCCGCATCATGGGCCGCACAGACGACATGCTGATCATCCGCGGCGTGAACGTCTTCCCCCAGCAGATCGAGACCGTGTTGTTCGAGATCGAAGGCACCGAGCCCCATTATCAGATCATCATCGACCGCAAGGGCGCGATGGATGACGCGACCGTGCTGGTCGAGGCCTCGGAGAAGATATTCTTTGACGAGATGAAGAAGCAGAAGGAGCTGATCGACACCATCAAGAAGCGCATGGCTACCGAGCTCGGCATCTCGGTCGAAGTGAAGCTGGTGGAAAAAAAGTCGATCGAGCGGTTCGAAGGCAAAGCGAAACGGGTCATAGATAATAGAAAACTGTAAAATCAGCGGTAAGTAGTAAAGCGGTAAGCTATAAGCAAGCGGAACCGGAACAGTTCGCTTATTACTTATCACTTACTACTTCTGCCGCTTACTCCTTACTACTTCTTTATGTTTATCGATTTCCACACCCACATCTTTCCGGACAAGATCGCCAAACAGGCTGTCGAGAAGCTTGCCGAGGAGTCAGGCGAGTATCAGCCGAAGACCGACGGCACGCTCAAAGGACTGCTCGCGTCCATGGACAAGGCCGGCATCGCCTTGAGCGTGGTCGCGAACATCGCGACCCGACCGGCACAGGCCCAGCCGATCCTGGAGTTCTGCAAACACATCCGGAGCGAGCGCGTCCATCCACTTATTTCCCTTCACCCGGACAACAGCCGCGACGAGTCCGAATCCCTATTGAGCCGGGCAGCGGGCCTCGGCATCCGGGGGGTAAAGCTCCACCCCATGTATCAGAACTTCACCATAGACGACCGGACCATGTTCCCGCTTTATCAATCGATCGAGCACTTCGGTCTTTTCGTGATCTTCCATACGGGGCTGGACATCGCTTTTCCTGGAAATCTTCAGGCGGATGTGGAGCGGATAAAAGTCCTGTCACAGGAGTTTCCCGGCCTTGTGATCGTAACGACCCATGTGGGCGGTTGGCGACAGTGGGACAGGGCTGGCGCGCTCGGAATGCTTCCGAATGTTTACACGGAAACATCGATGACCCTGACCGAAATGGATGACAGGGATTTTGTGAAGCTGCTTTCGCAGTTCGACGAGGACCGCGTGCTCTTCGGCAGCGACAGCCCCTGGACGGACCAGAAGGAAATGCTGGAGCGGACGCTCAGGCTGGATATCTCCGATAGCAGGAAGGAAAAGCTGCTGCACAAAAATGCCGGCGTCCTTCTCGGGATGCCGGCATAACAAAAGAACAGGATCGTGATCTGCAGGACCGCTTGTGCCTACTCCCCGTACTCCTTGGCAAGATAATCGGCAACAGCGTTCGTCTCCTCATCGGTGAGTATGCAGGAATTCCTCTCCATGCGGCGCAAGGTCATTTCCCACCCCTTGCGGTCACTGCGGTTCTTCTTGAACTTGTCGACCTTGTGGCATTTCAGGCATTTTGCCTCAAAAACCGCTTTTCCCTTGGATGTATCTGCACCAAAAGCAGCCGGCAGCATCAGGACCGCAGCCATACCACCTGCCAGTAAAGACAAGACAATCGCTCTTCCCCGCTTTTCCATGATCCACCCCCCTGTTAGGAACGTCTAGGGAAAAGTTAGCAAGGATGCTTCTCTTTGTCAATGTTTTTGCCGTTTTTATTCTATTTTTGACGCGGACAAATACCCGTTTTGTTTTCTCAAGTAACGCCGTCAAAAATATTTTAAAGCCGCAAATTCCCTGTAGCGCTTACGCACGCCAAATGTACTCTCACGAAACAACAAGGTTTACCAGTGCCATAAAGTAGTTTATAATGGCTCCACTCTTTAGAGGAGGAACCTGTAGTCATGGACGACCTGAGGCGATTTGTGGCGAACGACCGGTTCGCGAAACATCTGGATATCGAGATGCTCGAGTATGGCAACGGTCGCGCGAAGGCGCGCATGCCTGTCCGGGACCATCACCGGAACAGCGCGGGCACGGTCCACGGCGGCGCCATCTTCTCTCTTGCAGACGCGGTCTTCTCCGCAGCCTCGAACTCCCACGGCACGCTCGCCCTGGCGATCAACGTGAGCATCTCCTTTTTCAAGGCGGTCAAAACCGGCACGCTCCTTGCCGAGGGCCGCGAGGTCTCGTTCAATCCGAAGCTCGCCACCTATGTTATCGATGTGACGAACGAGCAGGGCGAACCGGTTGCGCTGTTCCAGGGGACGGTGTACCGGAAGAAGGATAGTTTGAAGGAGATCGTCTGATCGCGATACATACCTGAACTGCTTTTCTTCCGGTATGGTAATGAATAGCTAGCCCGATTTTAGATCATAATTCCGCATTCCGAATTCCACATTCCGCATTCGAACGAGGCTGAAGGCTTCACCATGTCAACGACACCGGCTGAGAGACCGAGAATCCATTACGCCTGGGTCATCGCCCTGACCGGCACGGTGGTCATTTTCGCCTGCCTCGGATTCGGACGCTTCGCCCTCGGCATGCTGCTGCCGTCCATGGCCTCGTCCCTCGGCCTTACCTATTCCCAGATCGGCTACATCAGCACCGCGAACTTCATCGGCTACCTTGCTGCGGTGCTCTTCTGCAGCACCATCGCGAGGAAGATCGGCTCTCGCAGCCTGATCGCCATCGCCTTATTAATCATCGCGGTATCCATGATCCTGGTCGGGCAGGCAAAAGGTTTCCTTGCCGTGCTGCTCCTCTATGCCGTCACCGGCATAGGAAGCGGCGCTGCCAATGTCCCCATGATGGGATTGATCACCGCCTGGTTCGACCGGACCATACGCGGCAGAGCATCGGGGTTCGTGGTTATTGGAAGCGGCTTCGCCATCATCATTTCAGGGAAGCTCATTCCGGCGATCAACCGTCATGTTGGAACGGATGGATGGAGAACCAGCTGGATGGTGCTTGGGGGCATCGTGGCGGTGGTGACCATCCTTGCCTTCGCACTGCTCAGGAACCGTCCTGAAGAGCGGGGGCTCCTCCCCCTGGGAAGTGAAGGCAGGGCGGCGGCGGTGTCAACGGCTGAGCGGCCCCGGCAATCGGTGTATGGCAATCCTGCGGTCTACCTGCTCGGCGCGGTCTACTTCCTGTTCGGCTATACCTATGTGATCTACGCGACCTTCATCGTGACAACGCTGGTGAAGGAGCGGGGCATGTCCGAGGCGATCGCGGGCAGCTTCTGGTCCTGGGTCGGGTTCCTGAGCCTCTTCTCCGGACCGGTGTTCGGCACGCTCTCGGACCGCATCGGCAGAAAGCGGGGACTTCAGATCGTCTTCGGCCTCCAGATGCTCGCGTACCTGCTTGTGGCAATGCATCTGCCGCCGGCGTTCCTCTACCTGTCCATATTCTTCTTCGGGATCGTGGCCTGGTCCATCCCATCCATCATGGTGGCCGCGGTGAGCGAATATGTCGGGCCGGACCGGGCCCTCGCGGCCTTTGGGTATATCACCTTCATCTTCGGCCTGGGCCAGATCACCGGGCCCTCGGTGGCCGGCATCATTGCCGAACGCACGGGAAGCTTCTCCGGCAGCTTTTTCATGGCAGCGGCCGCAGCCGCGGCCGCTGTTGTGCTCAGCGCCTTCCTGCACCGGCCGGAGCATGACCACAACTGAGCTCCCTGATCCTTAAGCATCTTTATCAGGGCCTACGGCCGGAAGCGTGACCGTGAAGGCGCTGCCCTGACCGAGCTTGCTGGCAACGGAGATGGTTCCGTCGTGATAGGCGATGATCTGGCGGGCGATGGTAAGACCGAGGCCGGTCCCCTCTTTACTCTCGTATTCGGCATTACCGGCCCGGTGGAACTTGTCAAAGATGTGCGGCAGATCCTCGGCCGGAATGCCGGCTCCCGCGTCCGTCACGGTCAGTTCCACGCGGGACTGCGGCCCCGCAGCTGCACGGGCCTGCACGGAAATGGCCCCGCCGGGCGGCGTGAACTTCACGGCGTTCGAAAGCAAATTGGTCATCACCTGGACAAGCCGGTCGCGGTCGCCGTACAGTGCCGGCAGCGGTTCGCTGATGTCTGTTTCGATCCGCAGGCCCTTGGCCTGCGCCAGCAGCAGCATCCCTTCCACGGAAGCCTCAACAACCTCCCGCGCAGAGACCGGGCCTGGCCGCCAGGTCATTGTTCCGGCCTCGATCCGGGACAGGTCCAGCAGATCGCTGATCAACCTGCCGAGCCGGTCGCTCTCGTCATTGATCCGGCGCAGCAGTTTTTCCTTTCGCTCCGGCGCCATGTTGGGCTTGATCAGGAGCAGTTCGGCAAATGCCTTGATGGAGGTGAGCGGCGTTCTCAGCTCGTGGGAAACCGTTGATACGAACTCCGACTTGAGCCGGTCCAGGTCCTCGAGCCTGCGGTTCGCCTGGCGCAGTTCGCCGGAGTAACGCAGGAGCCGTTCCTCGGCACGCCTTCGCTCGGTGATATCATGGGCTACATACACCGTTCCCACGGGAGCGTTATCCCTTCCTTCAACGATCGGGGAGGCCCAGAGGCTCACATCGGTCTTCCGTCCCTGCGGCCCGGTCCAGACCGATTCGTGGGGGCCCGTCCTGACGCCCTGCCGCACATTGCTGCTTGTCACCGGCGGGAGGGTCACGACCTCGGACAGGTCCCGGCCGACCAGCTCGTCGCGCTGCCGCCCAAGAAGCTCCGTTGCCGCCTCATTTACCACGCGCACTTTTCCCTCAAGGTCCGTGACGATCACCGCGCCCCGCATGGTCTCGAGCACCCGGTTGGTCATCAGGTCGGGCCGAATGTCCATGAGGCGGTAGTTCTTGATGATCCACGCGGTCAGCGCGAAGTTCACGGCATAGGGAATGTAGCCGAAGGGATAGACATTAAGACCGAAGCTTGGTGCGAAATCCACGGCAGCGAGGAAGCCGATAGAAAGAGCGAAGAGCACCAGCCTGAGCCGGTCGCGGTTCCGGGGATGTTTGCTGGTGCGGTAGGCGTTGTGGACGACCGACATGCCGCGGCCGCCCACGGCCGCAAAATAGCATACGAACAGGTATCCCGGCCACCCATAGCGTGGATACCAGCCCCAGGAGAAATGCTGCAGGTCGATGAGGAACAGGTGCGTGAAGTGCATCAGCAGGAGAAAGGCGACCGCGACCGCGACCGTGAGCCTGAAAAAACGCCGCAGTTCCTGCTCGCGATTCGCCAGCGACATTGCCTGAAACAGGACCATGGAAGGGATGAAGAGAATTGCGGTCGCGCCGGTAAGGTACCAGGCATGGGCTGTGCCATAATCGAGCGCCGCGGCGGCCAGTCCGAAGCTGAAAAGCCAGAGCGCGAGAGGCGCGGTGTAAAGCCAGAATGCGAATCCGCTGCGGGACCATTTCTCGCGCACCAGCACAATAGAGCCCAGGAGGATCGTTTCCACTCCGAGCAGAACCAGCAGGAACGACCGGAAGCCGAAGCTGTATGTTTTCAGGTCGAGAAGGTCCATTGATTGTTGCGCTTCATCGCCAAGCCGCTACTTGCCGCTTAGCCAGTGGTCGAATCCGTACCAGAATCCCGCGAGCACCGCGACCAGGAGCAGGATCTTGATGATGTTCATCACCAGGTGGCCTTCAGATTCCCCGGCTTGCTGATGATCTTCAGGCAGTTCGTCATGCTTCTGCGTCATTGCCCTATCCCTCCCATTGGATCGCCTGCACCGGACAGGTGTCGATCGCTTCCTGGCACTTGCAGGTCCCGCATTTGTCCGGACCGATCACCCGGGATTTTTCGTCCTCCAGGCTGAAGACCGCGGGGCAAACCTCGGCGCAATGACCGCAGCCGATGCAGAGATCCTCGTCAACAGCAGGTCGTTTTGGCATGGCTCCTCCGTGCTGGAACGGCCGAGTCCTGCCGCAGCAGTTCAGGACACTTTTGACTTTACCTCTCTTGCCGCGGATTTACAAGGACGGTCCCTCCCGGATGATGTAAAAAAAGGATGCAAGCACCTTGCACCCCTCCCTCCGACGCCCGACGTTCCCGGGCGGCAAATGCGGTTCTTTTCCTGTGAGTTAAGTATAGCACCTGCCGCCGCTGCCCAGAGGACGGGACCCGCACCTTCCTGGCCAATGCTCCATCTTTTTCCTTGCGCCGGCCCCGGGCGATGCGGTAGCCTTGATGAGCGCACCGCGCCCATTCCATGCCTGAATACGAAGGTATCGTCATACGGCCTCCCAGCGAGGCCGACAGCCTGATCCTGCAATACACGATCGGTTGTTCGCACAACCGGTGCAACTTCTGCCCCGCATACAAGCAGAAGCGTTTCCGTGTTCGCAGCTTCACGGAGATGGAGCAGGACATCGCCTCCTGCCTTCCGGCCTTTGCCGGTACGCGGAGAATATTCCTTGCTGACGGTGATGCTCTCGCGGCTCCCGGTGCCGACCTGTCGGCCCTCTTCTCACTGCTTCAGACCTCCTTCCCGAAGCTGCAGCGCATCGGCATGTACGGAAATGCCGGGAACGTTCTGAAAAAGACCGACGCTGAACTGACAGAGCTCAAACAGGCGGGGCTCGGCATTCTCTATCTCGGCATCGAGAGCGGGGACGACGAACTTCTTGCCTGGATGCACAAGGGTGCGACCGCACGCGAGCTGATCGAGGCGGGAAAACGCGTCAGGCAAGCTGGCATCAAGCTTTCGGTCACGGTCCTGCTCGGGATCGGGGGCCGTCAGCGGAGCCGGGAACATGCCCGCAAGACCGGCGAACTTCTTTCCGCCATCGACCCCGAATACGTTGGCGCGCTTACGACCATGGTGGTGCCGGGAACCCCGTTGCACGAACTGCGGGAACAAGGATTGTTCCGGCTTCCCTCTGCTTTCGAAATCCTATCGGAGCTTGCGGAGATGCTGGAGCACACGACGATGACCCGAGGGCTCTTTTTCGCCAACCACGCTTCGAACTACCTTCCTGTCCGCGTTCGCATGCCGTCGGAAAAGGACCGGACCGTTGAAATGATCAGGAAGTTCGTGGCGCAGGGCAACGGAGCGGCCTTGAAACCCGAGGGAATGAGAAGGTTATAAAATGACGGAGTTGCAATTATAAGCTTGACTTTATATTCCAGAAGGTGCATTATAGGATTCAGAAGTTCCGGATGTTCTTGTAGGGAAACCGCAAAGACAGATCCACTTTGCGGCATTTTTTTTGTCCTCTTCCGTCGCTTCAATTTCACAAGAAGGAGGTAGCTCATCATGGAAACAGGCACCGTAAAGTGGTTCAATGATGCCAAGGGATTCGGCTTCATTACCCGTGAAAAAGGCGGCGATGTGTTCGTTCACTTCGGCGACATTCAGGACAGCGGCTTCAAGTCGCTTGCTGAAGGCCAGCAGGTCCAGTTCGACGTAGTCGACTCACCCAAAGGCCCCAAGGCAGCAAATGTTGTAAAGCTCTAAAACAGGGTTCATACCTTCACAGGCCCTGATCATTTCAGGGCCTGTTTTCTTTTCTTTCCCGATTTCCCCGTTGTTTCCGGTTTATGTTCGCAGGTTATCTTGATCGATCTTTTTTCGCCCCGACGGATTCCGGGGCCTCTGAACATGTCACTGCCTGCCGCGTCCGTTGAGCATTGATCGGACGACTTCCTGATCCAGAGGAGGACCATGAACTACCGACAGAACTACAAACAAAAACAGGAACAGGAAAAGGCGGCTCTGGCCGCTCTCGGCCTGGTCTCCGATCACTATACCAGCGTTGCCAAGATCGAGTTCCGCATGACCTATTACGGAAAAGGGTCCTCCGTTGCCCTGATGACCCGGTCTCTTGTCTTTTCACCGTCTGATTACGCCGGCTTTCATGTAAGATGCGTGGAGGAGGGGTGCACCGGCGGCGGCTTTGACCTTGCCCCGATCGTCGCGGGTCTGACAAAGGCGCGCAAGACAACGACCAAGGGGAAGGCCTTTTGTCACGGCAAGAACCACGCGGTCGGCCACGCCTGCCTTGCCTACGAGGTGAGCATCCGGTACCAGAGAAAATCCTCCTAGCACCCCGCGCCCTGCGGGCGGCGCGCGCGACCCGATCTCATGAACATCATTCTCCAGTGCCCTGTCTGCCGCAATCCCCTTCTGCTCTCTGCAGACGGGTTTCAATGCTCCAAGAACCATAGCTTCGACGCGAGCCGCGAAGGATATGTCAACCTTCTGCTGGCCCACAAGAAGCATTCCCGGGAACCCGGTGACAGCAAGGAAATGATCCAGAGCCGGAGACGTTTCCTGGACCGCGGTCACTACACCGGGGTCTCCGAAGGGATCAACGATGCGGCAGCGGCAGCGCTCTCTGCTCCGAGAGCAGAACCGGCTGTTCATATCCTTGACGCGGGTTGCGGAGAAGGTTTTTATCTCAAGCGGCTCAAGGACAGCCTCGCGAGCCTGCCCGCACCGCAGGCCGTTGCGGTATTGTACGGCATGGATATCTCCAAGTTCGCCGTGCAGCTGGCAGCCCGGCGCGACAGGACCGTGAATTGGTTCGTTGCCAGCGTCAACGAACTCCCAATCGCCGACTCATCACTTGATCTGGTCCTGAACGTCTTCTCCCCGGTTATTGTTTCCGAATTCGACCGCGTGCTCAAGGAACAGGGAACCCTGGTGATCGCGAGCCCCGGTCCGACGCATCTGCACAGCCTGCGAAAGCTCATCTATCCGGAAGCCCGGGAGCACAAGCCCTCATCAGCCGTTGAGGAGACCGGCAAGATCCTTTCCCTATCCGCGCAAACCCGGATCACCTATTCTCTTGAGCTTCAGGACCGCGAAACGATCCTGGACCTTCTGGCAATGACGCCTTATGTGTGGACCATTGACCGTGCGGCCAAAGCAACCGTGGAAAGCCTTGACCGCCTGCAACTGGATGTGGATGTGGAGATCCGGACGTTCAGGAAGAGAGCAACGGGTTAGTTTGGAAGAGCAATGATCAGAGGGCTCAAGGAGCACAACAACGGCCGAGGAACACGTGAAGGAATGGAATATGGATCGTAAAGCAGTTCCTGCAATGCCATATTGCGCCTGAAAAAGCCCACTCGTGCGTAACGAGTGGGCTTGTGCTTTTTTGCGTTTGATTACTTCGCGCCGAGGATGGCGTCCTTGGCAGCCTTGGCAACGCGGAACTTCACGACCTTCTTTGCCTTGATCTTGATGGTCTCGCCGGTGGCCGGATTCCTGCCTATACGTGCTTTGCGCTGGACGAGCACCAGCTTGCCGATGCCGGGCAGCGTAAAGGTGTTCTTTGCCTCTTTGTAGGCGGTCTGAGCGATGAACTCGAGAATATCCGCCGCAGCCTTTTTGGTGACCGATGCCTTTTCCGCGAGCTTTGCCACGAACTGCGATTTCGTCATTGCTTTTGCCATGTTTTCCCCTTCCGCGCTTTCTGGATTTTGGATCTCTGTCTGCGTGCTGCGGTTACTTCTTGTCGGTCTTTGATTTCTTCGGTTTCTTTGTTTCTTTCTTCGCGCCCTGCCGTGATTGTGCCATAGCCTGTCACCTCCTGAAATAGGATTACATCCCTTAGCGCCGCCTGGCGCTGTTTTTACTTGCTAGACTCTACTCCTATTGTGCCTGATTGGCAAGAACGAAAGATATAGCAAGGACCGTCTATCCTCTTCTCGCAGGGAGGTATGAGTCAGATGGCATGGTGGTCATCGTTTCACAGGGAGCGGGAACCTGGGATCCGCGCATGCGGCTCTGGCAGCCGGGCGAGATCGAGCGCGTGGTATTAAGAGCGAAGAAGAGAAGCATGTAAGGGTGTTGTCAGCAGCAGGCTGTGGGGGATCTGCCGCTTAAGAATAGCGCGGTGTCCGTGACGCGGGATATCCTGTTCTCTCTCCGACCTGCAGCGCACTTGAGATCGCCTGATCCGCGCTTTCCGCTTAACCAGGCTCCTGCTTCCCCGCCGGGCTCTCGTGTTTTCCTACTGCGTCGAAAGCCAGTTCTTTGCCTCATCAAGGGAATCAAAAGCAACAATATTCCTGCCCGAGAATTTCAGCACCGCGTTATAAATGATCTGCTTGAGGCCTGTGACCCCGACAACTGCGCCCGCGATCACATAGGGCTTGTTGTGTTTGGTAAAATGCTTCAAGGCTTCCGTTGCTTCGACATTAAAGGTCAGATCCGTAACATCGGTGAGCGTCCGGATGGATTTCTCCGGCTGAGCAGCGATCACCGGCGTCGCGTCCTTCACAAGCTTGATGACATCCGGTGCTTTCGCGTTGGCAAGATCAAGATGCAGCAGCTTTTTCCCTTTGTGCTCGATAAAATTTATTCGCGACATGATCTCTCCTTTTCAGCGGTCAGACTTCAGCCTGTCGACTTCAGTATATATAGGAGCGATCGTTATGTGAATACCATCGACAGGGCATTTTCAGGGTACCCGGTGCAACGTTACCTCAGGTATCGATTTCGACCAATAGCGCATATATTTTCTACTGCCCGGCTCTATTCACGTTGGCCGCTCCCCCCCTGTTTCGCTCAAACAAGAAAAGCCGGAGAGCGAACCTTTCCGGCCGAGTCATCGGGAAGACACAATAAGCGCGTGTTCGTTCTTACAGCTCCACGATCCGCGTGCTGATCTCGATCGCCGCTTCAGCGCCCTGGCCGGCGGAGATGATCGCCTGGGAATGTCCCTGCCGCAGTGAACCGATGACAAAGAGGCCGGAGATGCTCGATTCGCCGCTGCCCCTGGTCATGATCTTGAAGCCGTCGGCATCACGTTCCAGGTCCAGACCCTCGAGGTATTCGTCATTGAGCGAAATACCGCCCCACCCCAGGATCACCTCGCAGGGTATCACCCGTCCGTCGCTGAGCCGCACTCCCTCGAGGGTCTTATCGCCGAGCAGTTCCTCGGGCCGCCCCTCGACCAGGCCGATCCCTTCGTCCTCAAGCAGGGTCCGGTAGACCGGCGCAAGAGTGAATCCATGGGCAAGGAAGGTCACGTCCCGCGTGTACATCTGCTTCATGCCCACGCTGAGGCGCACGCCGTTGACCGTGCGGTCGATGACCAGAAGCTTTTTGTTCGTTGTTCGGTAGCCGTCGCAGATCATGCAGGTGAAATAGGAGTGTCCGAAAAAGCGGTGCAGGTTCTTGAAGGGCGCAAGGGTCTCCTTGGCCCCTGACGCGGCAACGACATAGCGCGAGCGATAGATCTTAGCGTTCGCCAGCACCTCGAATATCCCCTCCCGCAATGTGACGCGCTCCACGCGGACGTTCTCGATAGTAACGCCGAAACTTTTCACCTGGGTGAGTCCGGCCTCCAGAAGCTCCGGACCTGAGACAACAGGGATTCCCAGATAGTTCTCGATATGCTTCGCATAGCCTGTCCTGCCTCCGGGCGTGTGGAACAGCAGGACGCGGAAGTTGTATCTGCCAAGATGGATGCAGGCTTGCAGACCTCCGGGCCCGGCGCCAATTACGATGCAGTCGAAGATGTCTTCACGGCTTCCGCTGTCTGGTCGTTCCATGACCCACCTCCGGGAGGCTGCTGCAGGCAGCACACGCTATCACTTCCCTCATGCGATGAGCGTACCAGAGAACCAGGACCGGGTCAAACGGAATGATCAAGGGTCCGGCAGGCCGCCAAGCGCGGCTCATACTCTGTCTCGACGATCCGGGGCGGATCCGCGTGACCCGTCCACGGGAGGAGTCCGACCGCATCTGTCAGTGAGCGATATCACGATCGCTGATCATCAGTGAGCGCGCACTGCCGGACCTGCTCGAAAAAAGACTGGCCTCGGGCGTTAATCCCGCAGGAACGATCGCCGCTCCTCAGTCGGACGTTCTGACCGGCCCCGCATCAGTATCGCCAAACCGCTCAACGACCTCGAGGTTCCTTATGCCGTTCCGCGTGAATTCCGCGATATACCGCTGCCGGATCGGACCTTCCGTTCTCTGACGCTCCTCGTCGCTCATGGCGTTCAGCTGTTCAGCCCCTCCCGCGATCAGCGCCGCGTCGCGAAAAGACAACCGCGAGATCAGATCGTTCCAGAACAGATGATCGGAAAACTCGTGCATCACCTTATGTGCCACGCTGTTTTCCTCGAATGCTTTGGTCGGGATATTCCGCTTCGCGGTCTCATCATAGGACATCAAATGGCCCAGCCCTTCGACCCGCGAGAGCCCGTAGAGCTTCTGGACCAGGGCTCGCTGTCGTTCGGTCCTGGCGTCCTCTGTCCGCCGATTGCCGGACATGACTATATCCGCGATATGCAGGATATCCAGCAGGTCGAGGTAGTCCTGTGAGGTTAGCGTTATGTTCATTGTGCGCCTTTCGCTGTCGCTGCTGATGGGGGAATGGGATGTGTGGTTGACCCGGGGAAAGTTTACCACGGAGGCATTTTTGAGTCACTAGGGGAAATACAAAGCGGGACAGGTCATTGACCTGTCCCGCTTCATCGATGTGTGCCCGTCAACGTACGGTTACTGCTTCCCGCTGTCCTTGTTCTCCTTCTTCGCCCTCGAAGCCTTCCTGTTCTTCCTGCCCGCAAGATAGGCCTCGATGGGCCGCCACCCGAAGGACATGCTGCCTGCCGCAGCTTCCGCTACTCCCTGGGCAAGCTTCCTCGTGATCAGGCTCAGGGTCATCGCGATCCCGATGAAGGGGAGGAACATTGCGAAGACCAGGCCGATCGCCGGGGCCGCCATGAGCATCACTGCCGCCGATGCCTTGATGTACCGGGTCTTGCTGTCGCCGGGAAGGCTGCCTTCCTGTTTCATCTCCACTCTGTTGCCATTCGCCATGTTCCAGTAGGTTCCTGCCTTTACTGTGGTTCCGCCGTTGGTCAACATGTTCATTCCCTCCTTCTGGGTTTATTTTCTCTTCTTGTTGATTAGAGCATACTCCCGGAAGGGGAAAAGGGTAAGTGGGATTAGTTCCTAGGACGGAGGGTAATAGTTCCTAGGAAGAAGTTCGTAGATGGAAGAACAGGGATAAGAGGCGAAGAAGGGCTAGAGATGTAAGTGATAAGTGGTAAACGAAAAAAAGCCGGTTGCTTACTGCTCTACTGCTGAAAGCTCTCGTGACGGATCTTCCTACTGCTTGCTGGTGAGCGGGAACCGCGCGTTGTGGCGGCGGAGGTCAGCGGCAAGGGATTCCATTTCTTCGTGGGTAAGATGGCCGTGCTCGACAAAGTAGCGGCCCAGCTTTTTCTGCATCGTGCGCTGATAAGCCAGCAGGAGCCGGGCCTGGTAGGAAGTGAGAAAACCGAGCTGCTGCGCCCGTTCGGTGAAGAGCCGGTGAGGCCTGCCGTTGAAGGCAAGGATCGCGCGGATGGTGTTGTCGTTCAGCCAGCCCCACTGCTTCGCAATGGAGCCGACAACCGGCCGCTGCCGCATCTGCCACGCCAGGGCCTTGATCAAGGTGCGATAGGGGATGCAGCCGCGATAGTAGAGATACCTTCCGATCTCCAGCCGCCGCTCGGGCAGCACACCGCGGAACCGCCAGCCGGTGTTGTCCACATGGAACGACGGCGTCGCGGCTGCGGCAGGCGTTCTGCGGACCCGTGGGGATTTCCGGTGCCCTGTTTTGGAACGGTCGCGATGTTCGCAGTACTTCCGGATAATATCGTAGGCGTCGTTCACGATCCGGAACTTGTCGGTGTGCTTCCGCTGGATCTCGGGATCGTGGGCCGTGAAAAGGTCGGGGTGGGTTTCCTTGGCGCGCTTGCGGAAGGCTGACTTGATGTCGCTGTGCTTCAGGCGAAGAAGGAAGTCCGGGGAGGCGCACGCGTCCGTGCCGAACAGTGTTCTGCAGGCATCAAGAATGTTCGTGTCCGGATAGGCCAGCATGCTCAAGGCGCCTCCTTCCAACGCTTGATTGAAATTTACCCTTTCAGCGGGAAGTTGTCAAGAAAGAGGTTTACGATTGGAACACGCACGTGTACCGCCGCAAAGCGGTCGGACACGACGCGCTCGTTGAAATCATATTGTTACCACGCTCAAAGATACTTTTATTTACATCAAAGATTCGATCTCATAACTTCCCTATAACTTCCGACTCCATTACGCTTCAGTTGGCAAAATATCCGACTGTCCTGATGATGTCACCTCCTGATTTAACAAAATCAAACCAGCTGGTGATCATTTCCGGCTTACGCCAATAGTCATGTACATGAGTGACAGTCCCGAAAACTTCGCTGCTGGCGGTTTTATCGTATTCTGCCTCAAAACTGAGGAGGGGATCTTCCGTGGCGAGAGAGTCAAGAAATCCGTGACCTAACCTTGTGATTGTTCGTCCGTCCTGCAGTGTTATCACGGTTGGGATGCTACGGGCCGAAGTCACATCGATGCCTACCGTTCCAACGGAAATATCGGCGGGGAGGTCATACGCTGCATCGGTGACGGCTCCGGTTATCACTTTGCCCGGACTTGCGAGCTGACTCACGAAAGAGAAGCCATCGTTTGCGGTGCCCCGATAAGCTTGGGTTGGGCAACCGGGCACACCTAGATAAGGAAATCCCGGGGGATCGAAACAGCAGCCGCATTCAGCCAAGTTGGTCCTGTTGGAAAATCCGCTCCAGTCTGGATGATCACATCCATGATGATGAAAGGCAATTTCATGCCCATTGGACAGCCACGAGCGTGCAGTCGCTGTTCGTTCGGCGCTTGCCAGAATATATTCAGCCCACTGTGGATTGAGGGCGATGGTGAGTTTGAAGTTGTAGCTGTCCGCCAAGGCAACCAGCGAGCGAAGCGAAGGCCAAAGCGCTTCCTGGTATTTGAGGTTAAGGTTATCGGCGCCGGTTACGATTTCCTGATACCAAGGGTATTGCGCCTCGCCAACTTCCGCATGAATCATCATGAAGGTTTTTGTACGTTGTTGTCCCGTGTCGGTGGGAGGAGTGTTTGCGCGATTACAAAACGTTCCGGCGAATACCAAAATCAGGCAGGTGAGGATTATCCGGAATTTGGTCTTCTTCATAAGCACCATCGGCATCATGCTTCCGTGAGCGTCGATGAACGCTTGTAACAAGATTTAATACTTCAGGAGACAATATCATAAAGGTAACAGTCGGTCAAATACTATGAGCAACGAAAACACCATAACGAATAAAAATTGGTATCTCGCAATTTGACTAACATCCAGTTTCTGTTATACCCAGGAATGGAAAATAATATTCCAAAACGGAATATTCATTTTAAGGAGGATGCCGATGCAACTATTCCTGATAGCGTTCTGATGCATTTCAATGCACTTCTGGACAAGACATCTGTTCGCTTTTCACTCCACGATGACTACCGGAAGTGGCTTCGGTACTATCCGGGTTTTCGCGCCAAGGGAGTATTTGGTGTCAGGAGTATTTGGTGTCAGACTTGGAGTATTTGGTGTCAGGAGTATTTGGTGTCAGACTTCATTATTCACATTCTAAGTGCGCTATGCTCATAAAGATACTAATTATGAAGTCTGACCCTCAAGGCCTTGATGCAAACATGGCAAAGGAAGCGGGAAATGTCAAAATATTAATTATGAAGTCTGACCCCATACGGTCACTATCCCAGGCATAGGGACTATGTTGATTTATTACGGCATGCAGCTGCTGCATGGTTTAAGAGCAAGTCCTACCATGCGCATTCTCGAATGAACTACTGCTTGGCTTCGTGGAGCGATTGGCACAATAACATCATTCTTGATGAGGTTGTTCAATACATCGAACGCTGTAAAGCTGAATGCGAAGCTGGTGGGCGCCCGTTTCCTCTTCATAAATTCATTCACCACGGGCTAAGTAGTCAGGCGATGGCATTCAATCTGCTAGGTCCGCTAATTACACGTAATGACTACGCTCCCCTTGTTTCCCTCTTGTCTAATAAGAACGTCTCAATGGCATCAAGAGTCGTAGGCGCAGTGTTTGAGTATGAAGATAGAGATGTGTTTAATGAAGACGTTGGACAGCCAACATCACTTGACATAGCATTAAAAGATAGGGATGAGAAACCTCTAATATTTATAGAGTCGAAATTGGTTGAGCAGGAATTTGGGGGCTGTTCTGTATTTGCCGCTGGTGATTGCGACGGGAGTAATCCTCAGAACCAATTAGAGTCATGCTATTTGCATTTTATTGGGCGCAAATATTGGGGTTTAATGAATAAATATGGTTTTAATAATTTACTCTCGAATGAAAAGCAGTGCGTATTTACAAGTCACTATCAATTTTTTAGGGAAATACTTTTTAGTCTTGAGCAAAACGGCATTTTTGTGTTGCTTCATGACGAACGAAGTCCCGTTTTTAATTATAATGTTAATGGGAAGTTCCGAGGCTTAATGCCCTATCTATTACAGTATGTTCCTACGCAGTATCGTAATAGGATAACCTCAATTAGCATTCAAGAACTTGTCGCACAAATAGAATTGCTACCAAGACACAAGGATTGGATTGATGAGTTTAAGGTGAAGTTCGGGCTGGGTGAGCTGTCCATTGAACAGAGACCATAACACCCTGCAATTGCAGCATTAGTGCCTGATCAACTCCACGAGATACCCCTAAAAGTACCCCCACCGTCGATTAAATGACACGGAAGCGGTTTTCAAAGGATGAACTTGCTGCTTCTTAGGGTATCAACTGAATAAGACAACAATAATCGTCTTACTGGACAATTAGATTAGGGTAGATGCTACGAACTACACCTACTACTACGTAATTTCGATCGAATGCAACCATTATCAATTACTGGTTGTTACCTGCAGATGAACGGCTCGGCTAAGGGGCGCGGTTTTAGCGATCCTCTCAAGCCGAATGGTTAGAACTCACTTCTTGAATTTCGCGGTGTATTTCCGCTTCCGTGAAAACCAGTTCTTAAAATCTTGCTGTAAATAATAAAAACCTTCCAAAGTTCCCTCTATAATTATTGAATCAATCTTAATATCGCAGGCATACTTGAGAGGGAACACGTCTGTTGACGGCTTGCCCATCATTTTCAAGAAGTCACTTATTTCGGTTGAATTAGGTTCTCGAATGCCATGCCAAAAAGGTATTTGTCCTTGATCAGTGATGATATTCGGTTGAATAATTCCAAGATCGGTTTCTTCATCCCTGCCAAAAGGTGGATATAAAAAACCGCGCGCCTCTGCCCCATCTGATAAAGTGAAAGTCGCTGTAGTGACAAACATGGCCGCGGGAAGGTCATTCGGTATCTGCGATACGAATGGCCTTACCGTAGCTTCATCCTGGCCTTCTACGCCTTCCTCGTCCAGCGCAAATTCCCAAAGAGAATATTGCTTAAAATCCTCCAGGGTAAGATCGTAAACTTGTTTTCTGATTTTCATCATAACCTCAAACTAACGACGAGTTCACACGCCGCGTATCGGTCGGCGTGGAACGACATGTTGTCTAATCGTGACCAACACAGCAAGCAACCACGAGAAATATGTTTGTAATAGCTAACTCATTTCGAAGTTCTATTTTCATTCTCGCTAATTGTTTCAGCGCGTTTAATCGCGGCTTGCGCCTCTTTGCGTTTCCCAAGGTCGAAAAGTATCAGAGATTTCTCCACCCAAGCAGCATGAAATAAAGGGTCGAGGGATATCGCCTTCTCTACTGAAAGTAGTGCTTTGGTCAAATCACCACGATGGTGCTGAACATAAGCCTTATCAAACCATGCTTCCTGAAATTGAGAATCTAGAGACGTTGCCTTGTCTAATTGCTTAATTACATCGTTGAGCTTAGATGATAATTCACCCATGTAGGCTGGATCTTCCTTTTGTATTGCATGATACAGAGCACTAGCTATAAAGAAATAGTGCTCTGCAGAGGGTGCCTCAATTGTTTGCATGATCTGTGCAGATAAGTAGTAGTTCTGCGACTCGTATTGGGCCATGGCGCTTACATATGCCATTAAATCGATCATGTTGTTTATGTTTTGCTCTTTGAGTGCAATCTTTCTGACGTGACTGATATTGGGTCCTATTATTAGCGAAGGCGCTTCTATCTTGTCGGATAAACTACTCGTCGTTATGAAATTATATATATACGGTCGGAATAAAAATTCTTCATCATGACGTAGTCTTCCAGAAATCACGATATGCGCTCCAAGCTCTTGCCCTAACTTATTAGCACGGATATCGCTTTCCGCAGAAAGGGGGTCGATCACCTCGTGAACGTTTACAATTTCTAACTCAATTCCCTTCTTTTCTTTTCGATTATTTATGCTCTCTGTGATGCGGTCTTTGAGTTGTTTGGCTTCATTGATTTCCTCATCTGAAACAGGTTGAAGATCTGTGATCGCTATTCGAAATCTATTGACTGATCTTTGTTGAGCCGATATAGATGCTGAGGCCTTATCCGAACGCTGTCTTTTTGTTGCTTGATGCGAAAGTAAGCCCCAGACAGTGACAACAGCACCAATTATTGCAGCTGCTATTACCTTACTCCATACAGGGTCATTCCATATTTTCTTTATCATATTTTTGAAGTATTTCAGCTTTCCAGATAACGAGTCTGTAGAAAAAGTCACTTTGCTAAAGGCTCTTTCTACGTTATATCGTCTTTGCTCTGTCCTGATCGTTCGGTTTAGTGTTTCAGAAAGGTGATCTGCTGCATTCTATCATTAATTCTTACCGCGTTGCCTTTTATTTACTGCTCTTTGCTGCCCCACTTCTTGTTCCCTATGCAAACCCCGGCCCGTATCGATGTACTTTGAGTAGATTGTGCACAATGCAGTACAGCCGCCATTGGATGTCCACTTTCTTTTTCCCTCGTAGGCCGAATCTATCCAGACCAAGACTCGATCGGATGTCAGCAAAGACAGGCTCGACCGTCGCCATCCTTCTACTATATAGCAGCTTGCCTGTCACCGAGTCTATCTTCTCCCGCATCTTCTGCGTGAAGGTCTTATCTTTCTTTTCGGTCCTGCCGGTAAAGTGGGCAAACTGGCGGGTTACAGTCACCTCGGGGTTCTTCATACACTGTGCGCGTTGAGTGCAGGGGATGCAATCGCGCTTAGTTCCGTGATACTTGATAGAGTGCAGTCCGTGATGGAAGATGTTGCTGCCGCATTTGTACATCCGTTTGCCGGCCGGGCAGATGCAGAAGCTCTTGTCGGGGCTGACGGTGAAGTCTCTCGGCTGGAAGATGATCTTCCGGTCGAAGCGCTTGGCGACTTCTTTTTTGAATCGCTCCTTATGTCTGTCCGCCTTGGCAAACCGCGGGTCACGGTGGCGAAACTTGTTGTCGGCAATATAGGCGTCGATCCCGTTCTCGATGATGAACTCCATGTTTTTCTCAGAGTGGAAACCGGTATCTCCTGACAGCTTGGTCTTCTCGAAGACGTTTTCTTCCTTCCCGATCTCCTGAAAGTTTTTCTGGGTGCTCTCGACCATGGGTTTCAGAATCGCCGGTTCGGAGTCGCCGGTTGCTTCGGCATGGACCACGATCTGATGCTTGCTATCCACCATGGCCACGCCGTTGTACCCCTGGATCACGCCGTGGGAGGTCTTCATTGTGGCGCTTTCGTTATCGGTGATGTTGCTCTTCCGGGG
>Ga0224495_10000188_pt1 | contig 49329 bp, 39 predicted proteins | sample SF_Jul11_sed_USG_FD_168128 | JGI IMG/M metagenome (GOLD analysis project Ga0224495, IMG submission 168128) | Sediment microbial communities from San Francisco Bay, California, United States - SF_Jul11_sed_USGS_4_1 | ecosystem: Environmental > Aquatic > Marine > Sediment | place: USA: California...
TATTTCAATACATTGAATTCTTTTATAATAGAATTCGAAAACATTCTTCGCTAGGCTACCTTAGTCCGGCGTTGTTTGAAAAGAAAAATGCTGCCTAAACCGTGTCCGAAAAAACGGGGGTAGACCAAATCCGATATAAGGTAATGCTGCAATTGTATCAAAGTTTTTTTGAATCCATGGGTGGTCAGAATAGAAATATTGATAAGATAATCCGGTATGGTAGGTTGCCATAAGGGCAAAAGCAGAGGTAGCTAAAATATAAAAAAGATAGGTTACATCTTTCAGCATGAAAAAAATAAAGAGATTAAATACTACCAGGGTTGCGATGATACCAAAATAGAGAAAGTAGTTATTTTCATCAGATACGTTTTCTTTGTATAACCAGGCTTCTGTTTGTATGTAGAAGGGTAAAGAGAAATCTGTCTGCCCTTTTGTTTTTATGTAGTATTCTGTTGACTTTCCATATTCGGTGGGTAGAAATGTGTTTAGTTTTCTGTTTTCAATTTCACGCTGGCTGAAAGGAAACGAGTTGCCGCCAGTTTTAAAAATTTTTTCTCCAGAGCTGCTGCTCGAGTAAAGTTCCCAGATGTCGGTATACATATTATCGAAAATCAGTACCCATTTTTGTTTTGTGGAGTTATTTTTAATTTTAAAATAGACCCACCAGCTGGATTTCGTCATACCCAGGTTGGGTATTTTGCTGGTTCCGCGGGTAAAAATTGCTTTATCTATTTTTTTTATATCATCGATGTTGAGTTTGCCTGTGGTGTCTTCATAGTAGATCATATTTTCATAAAGCTTATAATTTTCTTTCTCATCGGTAAGGATAATTTCTTGTGAAAAAAGAGTATTAATTGGTAAAAAGATAAAAGCAGCCAACGTAAAAGATTTAAAAAACATAATATTCTTTTTATATTATTATCTGTTTTGTAAATATTTATAAAATAAAAAAATGCAAAAAAATTAAAAAGCAATCGGGTGTTGAAATCAGGCGGAAACATTTAAATGGCAAATTTTTATGTTTTGAATCTTTGTTCTTTGTTTAAGATCAGAAAAAAAATCTGAAAAAACGAATTACGGTAAACATTTTTGATTATAAAAGATTTTTAAAATTGTTTTGTATATTTTCAAGATATTCAGCATAGAGTGAATTTTCAGGCGTGGCTTTCGATCATGGAATCGCAAAGGAGTTATATAATGGCGTTGTGGTGCGACCTGATTATTAATTTAAATTTATTTTTGCAATTGCTTAATTTCAGAAGGAAAATTATAAAATTAAAAAAAAATAAATCAGATATTATTTAAAGCTGGATAGGTTGTCTTGATTTTTACACTTTGCGGTATGAATCAACAGAGCACTCTTCAAAAGAATGCAGATAAAAAAAGGGCCTATGTGCTTTTTAGCGGAGGTCTGGACTCTTCGCTTGCGGTAAGAATGCTGCAGGAGCAGGGGGTTGAGGTTACCGGTGTGTATGTTTCTACCGGTTTTTGTGTAAGCGCGCAGCAGAAACGGAACGGGCGTTTTTTTGAGAAGGAAGAAAAAAAAGATGTGACCCAGCTTGCTGATGAGCTCGGTATTGATCTTGAGGTGATTGATATCAGTGGAGAATATATTTCGATTGTTACTAACCCCCGTTTTGGCTGGGGTAAGAATGTGAATCCATGCATTGATTGTCGTATTTATATGTTACAGAGAACCCGTGAGCTTATGGAGAGAAACGGTTTTGATTTTATAGCTACGGGGGAGGTGGTAGGGCAGCGCCCGATGTCGCAGAGAATGTTTACCCAGAGGCTGATTGAAAAAGAGTCTGGTCTGGAAGGCAGGCTTTTGCGTCCTTTGTCTGCCCAGTTTCATCAGGAGACCCTTCCTGAAAAAATGGGGTGGGTAGATAGAAGCAGGCTGGGTCGTGTTCAGGGTCGTTCAAGAAAAGCCCAGTTAGAGATGGCAAAGGAGTATCAGCTGAAAACGATATCAACGCCTGCGGGCGGCTGCTGTTATTTAACTGATGAAAATTTTGCGGTGCGTTTCAAGGATCTGCTTTTTTCAAGAAAGCATCTGTTATCTGATGAGAGCCGTTTTGTTTTAACGCATAATGATATGATTCTGCTTTCGATCGGGCGTCAGATAAAAATCAGAGATGGTTTTAAAATGATTGCAGGGCGCAATGAAAACGAAAATAATCTGCTTGAGCACTACAAAAAAGGGCGCATACTTCTCGAGACAACCGAAGAGAGTCCGGGGCCCGTAGTGTTATTGGATATTATTGAGAATGAGAGGGGTGTCGCGCCTGAACGCTCTTTTGAAGAGATCTGGAATTATGGTTGTAATATAGAAAATTCGGGTCTGAACGAGCTGGTTCAATTTACCAGAGGTGCTGTTACTTCTGCTGAGTTAATGCTGGCGGGTTCGATTCTTGCGCGTTACAGTGATGGCCGGGAGCGGGAAAAGGTGGAGATTGTTGCTCGTTGTTATAAAGAAGATTTGTCACCTGTTACGAGATTTTCTTTTGATGCTGTACCTTTTAAAAATCTGGATTTGATTCAAAAGAGGTTGATCACCAAGGTTAACGAAGCGGAAATTCTGGGACTGTAAATGAATCAGTATTAAAATATTTTTTAAATTTAATTTATTTATATTTATTTTCTTCTTACATCAAGTTTCATAGGCATATCGGACCACTTTAATTCTGCACGAAGTTCGTGCTTGATATAGCGTACTATAGAATTGGGCAGTTTTTCACGGTTGGTAAACAAGATAAATGAAGCATCAGGATATGCCTGTGTCATATATGTAATAGAAATAGAGTTTGAACCGAGTACCGGATTTTTTTTCAACTTTTCCAGAATGTGGTTCAGTCGTGGAGTTGGTATTTTCAAGATGGCCTTTTCGTAAAGTTTTACTACTGCGTTTAAAATTTTTCCTGATTTTTTATAATCAATGGCAGAGATATACATTACCTGAAAATCCCAGAAGATCGATTGAAGGTCTTCTACTCTTTTTTCGAGCTCTTTTTTTTCATGCTCATCTATAAGGTCGCATTTGTTGATCAGTAAAATAAGCGGCTTGTTCTCTTTTTCAACCCATTCAATAATATCTTTATTCTGATGGTCGGCCCCTTCCTGGGCGTTAATCATAAAAAGTACCACATCAGCAGAAGCGATCGCCTTCTGGGTTCTGGTGGTTGAAAAAAATTCTACAGAGTCAGTTACGTTTCTTTTTTTTCTAAGCCCTGCTGTATCCATGATGGTTACCAGGTGATCACCATATTCAATGGTTTCATCGATGGTGTCTCTTGTGGTTCCCGGCTGGTCATAGACAAGAGAGCGCTCTTTTTGAAGAAGAATGTTGAACATGGTACTTTTACCCGCATTGGGTTTTCCGATAATTGCAAGTTTGACAGAGGCTTTTCCGGAATCTGTTTTTTCAGAATCCATTTTGCCCGAAAAAAATTTAATAATACTGTCTCTAAGAGATTCAATATTGCGGTTGTTCAGACCTGATACAAAAAAAATTTCACTAAAACCCAGAGAATAATATTCTGCACACTCGGCTTCAAGACGCGGATCATCCACATGGTTTACCACCAGCCAGACAGGCTTTTCGAGTTTTCTGAGAATGTCCACAAGATGGTGTTCATAGGGGCTCAACCCTTTGCGTGAAACAACAAAAAGTAAAAGAGAGTAGTTGGCAAGCTGTTCAACTGCCTTTTTTACTGCCGCTTTGGTCAACGAGTCATCACCAATATTTTTATCAAATTCAAAACCTGGAAAATCAATCAGCTGCCAGTGACCATCACCCCAGGGAACGGTTTCAGAGATTAAATCACGCGTAACGCCGGGCTGGTCAAACGTGATGCTTTTTTTCTTTTTAATGAGGCTGTTGAAAAGTGTGCTTTTGCCCACATTCTGCGCCCCGATAATTCCAATTGCCGGCATATATAGGTAGATAAAATAAGCGAAACCACTGGTAAATGTAAAAATTATATATTCTATACTATTATAAATCTTTTATTATGAATTTAGCTTAATATAAAGCTTTATTAAAAAATAATAAAAAATATTATTTGGCCGAGCGGGGCGTTTCTGGTAAAATTTATAAAATGAGAACACCCTCCCGGCCGTCGCGATTTCATACTTATAAAAATCAAGCTACAAGAGCTCCGCCGTCTACAACGACTACATGACCTGTCATGTAATCAGCTGCCTCACTGGCAAGAAAGAGTGCCACTTTTCCAATGTCATCAGGTTCACCCATTCTTTGTAGTGGTATGTTTTTCACAAAATCTTTAAATATCGCTGCCATCTGTTCTTGCGTCATGCCTGATGCCTCTGCCATTTTTGCGGTTCCGGGTGTGTTTATACCCCCGGGTGCAATGGCGTTAACATGAATACCCATCGGGCCAAGCTCTTTTGCGAGAGCTTTGGTAAGCATTACCACACCCCCTTTAGATGCGTCATAATGGGTCAGATTTCCGGATGGTTTAAATCCATCTATGGATGCTATATTTATAATTTTACCACCATGTTTTTTTGCAATCATGGCATTAGCTGCGGCTTTGGCAAAAAACATTACCCCTTTAAGGTTAATATTCAGTGTCAGATCCCACATCTCTTCTGTCATGTGCACAGCTGGCAGATAACGGTAAATTCCGGCATTGTTTACCATAATGTGCAGATCTCCAAAATGGCTCAATGCTTTTTCGACAACCTTTTCTGCACTGGCTGCTTTTGATGTATCTGTTTGAAAAGCTTCCGCTTCACCTTTTAATTTGCGGATCTCATCAGCAGTTTTTTTTGCAGTATCAATATCCAGGTCTGCAATAAGTACTTTTGCCCCTGCTCCGGCTAGTCGCATGGTGATTCCTTTTCCGATTCCCATTGCTCCGCCTGTAATAACGGCAATTTTTGAGCGTAGATCAAATAAATCATGTATGGATTTCATTTTAATCACCCCCTATATTAATATTAGTTAAAAAAGAAACTTTTGTCCATATTCACGTTTGATAATATATAGAAAAATTCAAGTCTGCAACTTTTTATAAAAAATTAATTTTAACTTTTATTTTATGTCTCATTATGTAAAAGGATTACCGTGAATTGTAAGCGACAGAAGAAAAGAAAATTATCAGAATTAAAAATCTACTAACGGGGTAAAATACAATATAATAGTGTATAAAAAACGTAAAAATATTTCAGACGATTCGAAACGCAGAGCAATGCAGGCGTTCGAAGGCGGCCCTGAAGATCAGCCTTTGCTTTTCATTTGAAATTTGGTTAGAATTTCAAGCAGACTGATCGATTGTGTTTTCATCTCTTCAACCGAGGTAGCGATCTCTTCAGCCATAGCGGCGTTGTTTTGTGAGGTTGCGCTCATCTGATCGATGGCCAGCGTAACCTGTTTTACTCCGGTAGATTGTTCTTTTGAAATGGTGCTGATTTCATTTATTAAATCAGAAGTTTTTTGAATGTCAGGCAGCATGTCGTTCATCAGTTCACCTGCTCTGCCTGATATATCCATGCTTTTTTTAGATAATTCGCTGATTGTTTTTGCTTCGGACTGGCTTCTTTCGGCAAGCTTTCGCACCTCTGATGCTACCACAGCAAATCCTTTGCCAAAATCACCTGCGCGGGCCGCTTCAATGGCTGCGTTTAAGGCGAGAAGATTGGTCTGGTAGGCGATCTCTTCAATAACGTTTACTTTTTCAGAGATTTCTTTCATTGCTTTTATAGTGTCAGCAACTGCAGCGCCTCCTTCGGTACTTGATGAGGCTGTTTTTTTTGCAATAGATTCGGTCAGGCGTGAATTTTCAGAACTTAAATCGATGGTTGCACTGATTTCTGCCATACTGGCGCTGGTCTCTTCAATTGACGAGGCCTGCTCTGTGCTGTTCTGGCTTAAAGTCTGGGCTGTTTTATTTAATGTGTCTGATGTGACTTCGAGAGTGTGTGAACTGTCGCGAACCCGGTCAATAATTCCGATAAAGTTGTTTATCATAATCTGGTTTGCTTTGTACATCTCTCCTATAAGATCATGTCTGTTCAGAGGAAGAGTTAACTTCAGATAGCCTTTTGCCAGATTGACTCCGGAATTGATTCCCACAATTAAAGGAGCGGCATATTTTTGTTTCATTATAAAGTAGTTTATGCCGGCAAGCAAAATAGAGAGCGCGAATGCGGCAGTTGCAGCGTATACAAAAGGCATTGCGTAGAATGAGGGAAGGGAAAGCAATCCCAGCGATATGAAATGACCAAATCCAAGCAAAGTGGATTTTGTAGAGATATCCATACGAGAGCCCTCTTCTGTGAGGGGGAGTTCTGCTTTTCCATCAATAACTTTTTTGTAGAGCGTTTCGACTTTTTTTATAACCGCTGGATCTGCCTTAAATCTTACCGAAAGGTATCCAACCACCTGGTCATTTTCATATAAAGGAGAGACTCTCGCATCGACCCAGTAAAATCCGCCGTTTTTTCTGAGGTTTTTTACATAGCCTTGCCAGGGTTTTCCTTTTTTTATGGTGTGCCAGAGGTCAAAAAAGGCTCCTCTGGGCATGTCGGGGTGTCTGATCGCACTGTGGGGTTTGCCAATCAGTTCCTCGCTGGTGAAACCTGAAGCGGCTTCAAAGTCTGTGTTTACGAATGTTATGATTCCTTTTAAATCAGTGTGGCTGACAATTATTTGTTGTTCTGAAAGCAGATATTCATCATTGATGATATCTACATCCATTTTTTTGCGTTCTTCTTTATAGGGCTTGTTTTTCACAAAAGCCTCCTGGATTTTTGACTACCGGATTTAATTTTCCGTAGTTCTTTCTTTATATTTAAATCAATTGTTTCATATTATCGTTATTTATTTAAATTTACATGATTGATTTTTAATAGCCTGGTTATGCAAGCATTTATTTCTTTATGTGTGCAAATGTTGTGCCGTATGAGCAGAACTCCTTTTTGTATGATAAATGATCACTTTAACTATGTATTATACATATTTTGGTTTTCGGTTATGATTTAGTATGAAAAATTTAAGGGCAAAATAGAAAATAAATTCTGTACACCTTTTTAAGGAAGCCTTGACGTTTTGAGATGAATTCTGGGTTTGTTAAAAATATATGGGCAAAACACTTTACGAAAAAGTCTGGGAACATCACCTGATTGAAATTGATTCTAAAAAAAGCGCCGGAAAAAATATAATATACATCGACCTTCATTTAATACATGAAGTAACCTCTCCGCAGGCCTTCGACGGTTTACGTCTTTCAGGCCGAAAGGTTCGCAAGCCTGAACTGACTTATGCTACGATGGATCATAATGTGCCGACGATTCACCGTGACAAACCGGTAAAAGATCCGATCAGTGCAAAACAGATGCAGGTTTTAAAAAATAATTGTGATGAGTTTAAAGTTACTTTATATGATTTAAACTCTTATGATCAGGGTGTAATACACGTAATTGGTCCTGAACTGGGGTTAACCCAGCCGGGTAAAACTATTGTGTGCGGCGATTCTCATACCGCAACGCATGGCGCTTTTGGCGCACTGGCTTTTGGAATCGGAACAAGTGAGGTGGAGCATGTTCTTGCCACACAAACCCTTGTTCAGAGTAAATCAAAAACAATGAAAGTTGTTTTTAAAGGAGCATTACAGCCGGGAGTTTTTGCTAAAGATATAATTCTTGCCTTGATAGGTAAAATTGGTACTGCCGGAGGAACGGGTTATGTGATGGAGTTTACCGGAGAGGTAATTGAAAAGTTATCGATGGAAGGTAGAATGACCGTATGTAATATGGCTATTGAAGCAGGTGCACGTGCGGGTATGATTGCCCCTGATCAGAAAACATTTGATTATGTAAAAGGCCGAAAATTTGCACCAGAGGGTGAAAAATTGCATTTGGCGCTTGAATGGTGGAAAACGCTGAAATCTGATAGTGACGCAGTTTTTGACAAGGTAATTGAAATTGATTGTTCTTTATTATCGCCGCAGGTAACATGGGGAATTTCTCCAGAGATGGTTACGGGTATTGATGCAAAAGTTCCTTCGTTGGCAGATGCCAGAGATAAAGTTGAGCGCGAGAGTATCAAACAGGCGCTTGATTATATGGGACTGAAAGAAAAAATGAACATAACTGAAATTGAACTTGATAAAGTATTTATCGGATCATGTACCAATTCACGAATTGAAGACTTGCGTGAAGCAGCTGCTATGATAAAAAACAGAAAGAAAGCTTCTTCTGTTAAACAGGTTTTAATTGTTCCCGGTTCGCATCGGGTAAAAGATCAGGCAGAAGAAGAGGGGCTCGATAAATTGTTTATTGCAGCAGGTTTTGAGTGGCGTGAGCCCGGATGTTCTATGTGTCTTGCAATGAACGATGATGTGCTGGAACCGTTTGAGCGTTGTGCGTCTACATCTAATCGCAATTTTGTCGGTAGACAGGGCAAAGACAGCCGTACATTTCTGGTATCCCCGGCAATGGCGGTGCTTGCTGCGATTCATGGCCATTTTGTTGATGCAAGAGAAGAGGCGGTAAAAAAATGAAACCATTTGAAAAAGTTGAATCATCGATTGTTCCCTTGAATGTATCCAATGTGGATACTGATCAGATTATACCCAAGCAGTTTTTAAAAAGGGTTGAAAGAACCGGGTTTGGACAATATCTTTTTTATGACTGGAGATTTTCCACTGACAGTAGCCCGAATAATAACTTTGTTTTAAATTTTCCTCAATTTAAGGGAGCCAGAATATTGCTGGCACAGGAAAATTTTGGTTGTGGATCCTCGCGTGAACATGCGCCGTGGGCTCTTCTTGATTATGGTTTTGCAGTTATTATTGCGCCTTCATATGCGGATATTTTTTATAATAACTGCTTTCAGAATGGAATTTTGCCCGTTAAAATTCCGCAAACTCATATTGATGCTCTTTTTCTGGCAACAGGAAACGGTGAAAAATTCTCAGTAGATCTGCAGGATCAGGTGATAAAATCTGCAGACGGTAAGATCGTAATATCTTTTGATATTGATTCTCAAAAAAAAGAGAAACTGTTAAAGGGGCTTGATGATATATCTTCAACGCTTCTTTTTAATGAAGAGATTTCGTATTATGAAAAAACCCATGTGGTATATTGATTTTTTATATCTGCAACCCAAAATGCATGGTTGCAATTTTTAAATAAGAGGAACAGATATTTCTGTTATTTTGTATAATACGATCTATTTGTAAAGTTATGCGTCGATCAGCAGATCGGCGCTGATTTAAAATAAGTCGAGTTAGACATATTTTTCTTTGTTTCTTTTTCTGATAATCAGATTTTCTTCTTCCATACTCTCGAGTATTGTCATTATAAAATCTCTTTTTTTAGTAATTTCTTTTAAGGAGAGATGTTTGTATGAGTTCATCTGTTCCATTATATCAGAGGAGCGATTTACTGATAAAGATGAAATAATGTGAGTCACCAGATTTGCGCCAGCCCCTTTGAGTGCCTTTGCCCAGATATCAATTTCTGGAATTCTTTCCATTAAGAGTCTGATTTCCTTCTGTGAAAGGTTCATCAAGTCATGGAAATTTCTAAGTTTCTCTTTTAACCTTTGGGCAACATCCGGATCGTCTTTGGAGATGTTTTCAATTAAAGAAGTCTCACTCTCTTTATCCATATAGCTTAAAATTTCACTTAGACGATCTTCACCATCTATAAAATCTGGTAGTGTTTTTTCCATTTGGTCTATTTTTTTTTCAAGACTTTGGTGCAGAGTCTTCAGGGTTTCCGGCAGAACCTTGATTTCAGACGAAAGTATTTTTACTACTTTGAACTGGTATGGTTTATCAAGACGGGCAATTACTTTTGCAGCAAATGCAGGGGAAACCTGTGTTAGAAAAAGGGAGGTGATGCGCTCATTTTCTGTAGATAAAGCAACGGCTATTATCTGTGCAGGATAAGATTCAAACTTTTTAAATGCATCGGGAGCAAGTTTTTCGAGTCGGTTGTAGTATTTTTGTGCACGTTCTTCTCCGAGAGCTTTTTGCAGGTATAATTTTGCCTGATCAACACCTCCTTCGAGAGAGGAAGATGCAGAGTGAATCTCTTTTTTGAAATCTTTAAGGATGGCCTCTTTTTCTATATCTGGAAGCGTACCAATCTTTATCATTTCTGCGGTGATTTGTCTGATATCCTCCAGATCAAGCATTTTTAAAATTTCAGCACCATAATCTTTACCTATAGCCAGAATTATTTTTGCAGTTTTCTGGATTCTCGCGTGTCTTGAATTATCTTTAGTCATCGGTTATCAGTCTAAACCGTGTTTATGAATCGGATTCTGAAGATCGTAAATATTTTTTCATAGTAAGTATATTTTTGTTGTTTTTATGTTCATATGCAATTTCGTTCATAAGGGATTTTATCAGGTGGATTCCAAAACCTCCTCTTTTTCCTTCAGATATATTTTGACTTACATCAGGTGTTGGAATTGTATTCAAGTCAAAGTAGTCTCCGTTATCGATGATTGTCATGGTCAGGATATGGTTTACTATGGAAATAGTAAATTCTACGGTTATTTTATTATTGCCTGTGCCGTGCATAATTGTATTGGTTGTGTGCTCGTCAAAAACCAGGGCGACGTCCATTTTGTCATGGTGATGAAGATTTATTGATAAGAGGAATTTTTCCAGACCGTCTTTGATCTTTTTTGCTTCTTCTGTGGTTGCGATAAATTGAGCTGAAAATGAATTTTTTTTCATATATTTTTACTTTTCAATTTTTATTATCATCATTGTAAAGTCATCATATTGAGGCATTTTTCCGGAATATTCTTTTATGTCTTCATATATCTGGTTAATAATTTTTTGTGGCTCTTCGTGCTGATATTTTTTTATCAAGCTGATAAAATTGTCTATACCAAATTCAACTTCGTCTTCATTGATTGCTTCAATTACCCCATCTGTGTATAAGACGATCAAATCACCGGTAATTACATCAATGTGTCCATCTTCAAATGGATGTTTATCAGATGTTGGTACCACACCCAGAGGAATCCCTTTTAAATCCAGAAACAAAACTTCATCTGTTTGGGGGCGATAAATAAATTGTTCATTATGACCTGCAGAGGCATATTTAATTTTAGAAAGTTCGCTGTTGTAGGTTAAAAAGAACAGAGTAACAAACATACCCGACTGGCTGTTTCGATAAATTAAATTATTGGCAATTTTCATCAATTCAGAGGGTTGTGGATGTTCTCTGTTTAAAGTTCGAATGATGGAGCTGGTAAGTGCCATAAACAGAGCTGCAGGAAGACTTTTCCCGGAAACATCTGCAACGAGAAAAGACATGGTATTATCATTATGTTTTTCAAAATCATAAAAGTCGCCACCCATTACTTTTGCAGAAATTGAGATAAATCCATAGTTGATATGGGGGTTAGTGATTTTTTTCAGGGGAAGAATCGATTTCTGGATTTCTGATGTGATTTCAAGTTCTTTCTCATATGCTTTTTTATCGAGCATCTCTTCAAGCAGACGAAAATTTTGAATGGTTTGTGTCATTTGTCTTGCAATTGTTGCCAATAATCTTTTGTCATCTTCAGTAAAATCATTATCGTCAATCTTGTCAGAGATATTTACGACACCATATTTATTTGACTCACTGATTAAAGGGTAGATAAGACATGTTTTGGATTGATATCTTTCGATAATACAATATTCTGATAAGGGCTTTTCCTGTAAATGCCGGGACTCAATTACCATATTATGGTTAAGAGCGTGGCCAGCAATAGAGTGTTGGGTAGGCATGGTTGTGTTGAGAATATCTGGTTGATGACCATGTGTTGCAGCAACGGTTAATGTTTCGCTGGTATTGGTCAACATAATAGAGACTTTTCTTGCATTTAGTTCTTCAGCTAAAATTTTAGCAACCTGATCATAAAGTGATTTTTCATTTTGTGAGGAGATCAAAGTTTTAGAGATTTCATGAAGGCTGGAAAGTTCATGTACCTTTTTGCTTAATGTTATATTAGTATTTTGTAATGAGCGAATAAGTTCCCGATTGTGAATGGCAATGGCAGCTTCCTCCGAAAATGTTTTAAAAAGATTCAGCTCATCTTCAGAAAACTCTTTTCTTCCGATTGTATTTATAACTTCAAGAACTCCGATAACTTTATCCCGGATAACCAGCGGGCATGCAATTAAATTTCTTGTTATAAACCCAGCCTTTTCATCTACAGCTTTGTATACCCTGTCATCAAGCTGGGCATCGTTTACAATAATCGGTTTTTTATCCTGTGCTACGAGTCCGGCTATTCCTTTTCCTATGGGTACTCTTATTTCTCTGAGTTCTTTCTCTTTTTCTCCGGTGATGATATTAAAAAAAAGTTCATTTGTTTTTTCGTCAATAAGCATCAAACTCGACCCTTCGGTTCTTAGTACAAGTTTGGCGCTTGACATAATAGACTCTAAAAGATCCTGAATATCTATAGTGGAGTTAATCAGCTGAGATACCCGTATTAGTTCTGCGATTAATTTTTTCTTTTCGATGTTATCTTTTTTTAAAATAATATTTTTCTGGATAAGTTCCACTCCGTCATGAAAACTGATAAATGTCTGGGAAAGATCGTTGTTGACAGAGGTGGAATTTAATATTCCGATAAAATGAGAGCAGAGGTTGAAAAGAAGTAATGCATCATCACTTGAAAAAGAATCTGCATAAAGTTTATTTTTTAAAAAAAGAGTACCGCAAATGGTTCCATCAGGGTAAAGAATCGGAACAGCAACAGCTGTTATTTTCTGTTGATGTTCATTAGTAAATGATTTTATTACAAATTTTTTGAATTCTAAAACTTGGTTTATGATATCTTTTTCTTCTGTAGATAATTTAACCTGTGTGAGGCTTAATATTTGTTTGATTTTTTGTGATTCTGCCAGAACCATTATTGCATTTTCTGCTTCAGCCACTCTTTTGGCTGTTTTTAAGAATTGTCTGATACCACGATGTAACTCTGGTGTCAGATTCAGTGTATATCCATGCTCATTCTTACTGATAACGTTTAAAGAGCCTCCCGAATTATCTATTTTTGAAATCATTTCTTATAATGCACATTTAATAGTTCATACTACTTTGTAAATAAAATTATATCTATGGAAACAGGGCTTGATTTTGTATATTATATTGACAGAATGTTTATAAGGTTTTCAATAAGCTTCGAGCAGTTAATGATAAGATGTTGCAGTTTTATTTGATATGAAACAAAAAATAATAAATAGTCTGAAAAGAGGTCACCCTGTTTTTACGGCGAAAAATCATCAGAAAAGTAATTTAAGGTTATTGCTTCAGGCATTGGGACACCTGGGAAGGGTTGAGAAAAGTCTTATAAAAAAAGCTTATCTACTTGCTGAAGATGCCCATAAATTTCAGAAAAGATTATCGGGCGAACCATATATTGTTCATCCTTTTGAGGTAGCTCTGATTCTGGCCAACCTTCATCTGGATTATGAAACTGTTTGTGCTGCACTTTTGCATGATGTTCTTGAGGATACTACTATTTCCGAAGAGTACATATTTCAGGAATTTGGAAAAGATATAACGCTTCTGGTAAAGGCTGTTACAAAAATATCAGTAATAAAAAAAGAAAAAAGCAAAGAGAAAAGTGCTGCTGAGCAGGTTAGAAAAATAATATTTGCTACAATTAAAGATCCTCGCGTAATTCTGGTAAAGCTTGCAGACAAGCTTCATAATATGCGAACCCTGGAGTTTCAACCGGCACAAAAAATCAAAAGAATTGCCAAAGAGGTTCATGAAATATACGCTCCTATTGCAGGAAGGTTGGGTATATATAAAATCAAGTCAGAACTGGAAGATATTGCTTTCATGTATCTTTTGCCGAATCTTTATCAGGAAATTTCAAATATGGTTTCCGAAAAAAAAGAGGTACGTCAAAACCGGGTAAATGCAATTTCTTCTATTTTACTGGAGAAGCTGAAAGACCAGAAAATAAAATCAATGATCGAAGGAAGGTTTAAACATTTTTATTCTATATATCAGAAAATGCTCGAAAAGAATCGTACCTATGACGAGATAATGGATTTGACCGGATTAAGAATTCTGGTCGAAAGTACACAGGCATGTTATCAGGTGCTTGGTGTAGTTCATACGTTGTGGCGTCCTGTTCCTGGGAGATTTAAGGATTATATAGCACTTCCTAAATCGAACGGTTATCAGTCTCTTCATACCACAGTGGTTAGTAAAGATGGGTCAAGCATAGAGATACAGATCAGAACGCACAAGATGCATCTGATTTGTGAAAATGGAATAGCTGCCCACTGGTCTTATAAAAGCAGAAATACAGAAAATCTTTCGAAAAATTTTGAGTTATTAGACAGCATCTCTAATCTGGAAGAAAATGGTGAAGATCCTATGCATTTTCTGCGTGATTTAAAGGATAATTTACTGGAAGATGAGATATATGTTTTTACCCCGAGTGGTGAAATTGTAGCACTACCCAGAGGAGCGACAGTTCTCGACTTTGCGTTTAAAATTCATACGGAGCTTGGAATAAAATGCGCCGGTGCCAAAATCGGAGCGAGATTGGTATCGATAAGAACCACCTTGCATAATGGGAATCAGGTAGAGATTATAACAAACAGCGCTATAAACCCTACTGAAAGATGGCTGAAATATATTAAAACATCACAAGCAAGAGTAAAAGTAAGACACTGGTTAAAAAAAAATACCGAAGAAGAAAAGAAGAATAAAAAAGAGGAGATGAGTGTAGTAGATCCTGTTTTAATTAAAACAGAGGGGTCTTTTGATATTAGCAACCATAGTATTATTTATCGTTCTGATTGTTGTCAGCCTTCCTATGGTGATAAAGCAAAAGGTGTTCTTGTGAATAAAAATATAGTCTTGCATAAATCTGCCTGTTCGGAGTTAAATAAATCAGAGGAACGCATTATAGATATTCAATGGTCAAGTTCACAATATGCTGTTACAACGGAGATTGTTGTGCATGCAGATGAGGATGCACATGCGCATCTCGATATGATTCGAATTTTAACCAGATTCGGTGCTCACATTGTTCAGGCTGAGCTTTTAACTCTTGAAAATGCAACTCTTCAAAACAGGTTTCAGATCGAAATCGATACATTAAACCATTTAAATGCCATAGTTGATGGGTTAAAGCATCTTTCCGGAGTAAATCGTGTGGAATATAATTTAAAGAAAGGAAGTTGATATCTTTTATATGCAGTAATGAAGATGTTGTGAATATTGACCGATTCAGTTGTATTCGTTTTAGGAGAAAAAATAAATCTTTTGTTCATCTGTGGAATAAAATTTTAATTAAATGAAAAAACTTATTAAAATCGTTAAAAATGGGTAGTCCTTTGAAAAATATAGAATATACGGTCAAACTTGATCTACAATACGTCATGGCTGAGGAGAATTTAAACTCCCCTGATATAAACATTTATGGAAAAAACGTTTGCAATGTATTTGTTTAAAATACTCTGGAACAAAAGATGTTAAAAAATATTTTTTCTAAAATAGAAAGATGGAAATATCTTTTACTTGTTCTATCTTTCTCTTTAACCGGAATATCTGTTTATTTCACGACAAAGTTAGGAATAAAAGCTGACCTTCTTGAACTTCTTCCTTCGCATTTTGAGACGGTTAAATCATTACATAAAATATCCCGATTAATCGGTGGTATTGGATATCTTACTGTTGTAGTAGAAGGACCTAATCGAGCTGATAATATCGCTTTTGTAGAAAAATTTTCTGAAACAGCCAAGCTCGATACGGATGTGGTATATGTGGATTATAAGTATCCGGTAACATTTCTGGAAAAAAATGCCATATTATGGCTTCCCCTTGATGATATAAAATTAATGCATGAAGATCTTTTTGCCAGAATAAGCTATTTTAGAAAAAGAGCAATTAGTTTGTTACCTGATGAGTTGGGTCCTCCGCCGAGTTTTAGAACTAAAAAACTGATGCTTGATATGGAAAAAAAGATAGCAAGTACTCCATATCATGAAAACAGTACGGGAACATTTTTAATAACAATTATCAAGCCTCGGGTGGACTCAACGGATATTGCATTTACAAAAGTATTTTGTGATCGAATGAGGGAAATGGGTAATGGTATTAAAAAAGAATATCCAGGCGTTTCTTTTGAATTTACTGATATTTATCAGATGAAATACAGTCAAATAGATCAACTTGCGCGTGATTTATTTGTGGCGACGTTGTTTACTGTTTTTGGTGTCAGTCTTGTTCTTTTTGTTTTTTTTCGATCTCCCAAAGCAATTGTGATAGCGGGATATCCTCTTGTTTCAGGAATAATCTGGGCCCTTGCACTGAATTATTTTTTTGTGGGCCATGTTAACCTTATTTCAAGTTTTTTTGTATCTGTTTTAATCGGAGTAGGTATTGATTATTCTATTCAAATATATTCAAGATTTAAAGAAGAGTATGAAAAAACCCCTGATTATCAAATTGCTTTGTATAAAAGTTTTATTACAACGGGAAAGGGGACTCTTTTTGGGGCACTGACAACCCTGGCTGTTTTTGTTATTTTAATTTTTTCAAGCTTTTTGACATTTAAGGAGACTGGAATTCTGGGTACCATGGGAATAGTTTTGATTTTTATATCGATTCTAATACATTTACCTTTGATGACTTTTTTACTGAAACCAAAATTTCGATGGTTTAAAAAGAGCAAAGTAGAAGAGAAAAATAGCCTTTCTGTTAAATTAATCGGATTTATATTTTATAAACGTTGGGCAATTGTGTTTGGAACAATCGGGTTCCTTTTTATCGGCTCTTTTTTTCTTACATCGAATAAATTCGAGTATGATTTTACGGCACTTGAAAATTCAGATTACCCCGCTCGTATAAAATGGGATCAAATTATAAAAGAGTTCAAAATTTATTTGCGACCTTCTATTATAATGGTCGAATCAATGGATGATTTGGTAAAAATCAGAGCTCATTTAAATAAAATGCAGGAAGAGGGAAATGAATATATATCCCGACATTTTTCGATTCTTGATTTTTATACCTACCCTCAATCAGGCCTTAAAGAGCGGATGAGTTTGATTAATGATACGAGAAATCTTTTATTAAAAAATATGGGCAATATGGCCAGGGAGGATCGGGAGAAAGTTCAAAAATATATGAAATATCTTTCGCCTGAAGTTACCGATCTCGATGAATATCCTAGAAGTATAAAGAACTCTTTTTTTGTCAATAAAGACGGAAAGAGATATTATTTTTATCAGATATTTCCTCCACCAGATGTCAGTATGGGATTAAAAGCAATGATGTTTGGTCGGGAAATTAAAAAAATTGTAAATGATCTTGATATAAAGGCAGATATTGCATCAGATGTAATTCTGCTCGATGAAATACTTACTTTGGTTATTACAGAGGGTGAATTTATTTTACCCGTTGCAATTTTAGCAATTTTTTTGCTGATCATCTGGTTATTCCGTTCCTTGAAAAAGGCATTAATTGTTATGCTGCCCCTGGTGTTGGGAATATTTTTTCTGGCTGCTGCCCAGGGATTATCGAACGTTATTTCGAGCAATGGTATATCGTTAAATTATTTGAACGTTGTTGTAATACCAATACTATTTGGAGTAGGCATTGATTATTCTATTCATATATACCATAGATTGGAAGAGGTTTTTGAACACTATGAAAAAAGTCAGGAGGAAAGATGGCATGAGGTGGTGCGAACAGCCTATACACTTTTAATTTCTGCAATAACAACTGTAACCGGTTTTGCCAGCCTCTTTTTAGCAAACTATGTCGGCTTGAGGAGTATTGCCTGGGTGGCTGTGCTGGGTAATTTTTTTATTTTATTAGTTTCTTCTCTATTTTTGCCGGCACTTTTTTTTATTCTGCATGGTAAAACGATAAAATTTACGAATGGTGATTCAAATAAGTAACTATTAGAAGATATTGTTAAAAATAATTTTGAAGATTTTTTCAGGATTTTATCAGGGATTGTTTTCTTTATTTTTATGTTAATTATTTCGGAGAAAAAAAATGTTCACATTATGACAGGGTTTCATTAAGTTACTATCCGAATGAAGCGTTTATTTGATTTTGTAGTTTCTCTCATAATAATTATTATCATTTCCCCTTTTTTGTTGCCTGTATTAATTATCCTTCGCTTTACAGGCGAAGGTGAGGTGTTTTACCGTCAAAATCGTGTGGGTAAAGATGGTAAAACTTTTAAACTCCTGAAATTTGCCACAATGCTGAAAAATAGTCCAGATCTGGGTGCTGGATTGTTAACTGAAAAGAATGATCCGAGAATACTTCCTTTTGGAAAGCTTCTTCGAAGCACAAAGATCAATGAGTTACCTCAATTATTTAATATTATTTCTGGTGATATGAGTCTCGTTGGTCCAAGGCCCCAGGCTCAAAAACATTTTGATGTTTTTCCTGAGCATGTGAAAAAAGAGATTATACAATTAAAACCTGGATTGACCGGAATCGGATCTATTATTTTCAGAGATGAGGAGTCCATTTTACATGAATATGGTGGTGATCCCAATGATTTTTATAATAAAGTGATTGCTCCTTATAAAGGAGAGTTGGAAATCTGGTATAAGAACAACGCTACAGTGCATCTTAATTTTTTATTGTTATTCTTAACCGGGTATGTTATTTTTTTTCAGAAGAGTAAACTTCCCTTTAAACTTTTTAAAAGTTTGCCTGAGCCTCCTGATTTGTTAAAAAGTTTTTTAGTTTAAAAATTTGTATTTGGATAGCCTGGTGATTAAAGTTCTTCTCTGTTTTGTTTAAAACAAGATATGAAAATTCAAACCATCTGTTAAAAACAGGTATAACAAGGAAATCAATACAACATATCTGATTCTAAGGTAAAAGTTATTTTCGTTTCTTGCTAGAACGCGAAACCCTATAAATAAAAGCAGACTTCTAAGACCTATAATACTCAGATTCCACTCTTGAATAATATCATTCGGCAACAGAAATAATAATAAAGGCATAGTTAAAATAATAAAGTCTGTTGCTGAAATCATGAGATAATTTCTACGAAATGTTAATAAAATAAAGAACGCAATACTGATTGCAAATATAATAAATAACCAATTGTAATATTCCTGAAGGTAATATTGCCTGTTAAACAATTCAACTGAAATGGATTTTATATTGTTTGCAACCAGTAATAATAATGATGAAATGGAAATAATTAAAACATTAAAAAAATCATGCCGTGTCATTTTAAATGTAATTAATATAATTAACAGAAAAAATATTATTCCTGCTGAGAAGCCAATCGCACTGTTTTGACTCCCGCCGGCGATAATTGGCGTTCCTGCTAAAATAAAGTAGAGGGTGTAGCGATTAAATCTTTCCCAGGCAAGAAAGAAAAAATTCAGTTCTTTTCTTTTGTTTTTATTTTTAATGAAAAGTTCATAAAGAGCAGTTTTTGCAGAAGCATTTTTTTCTTTTTTTAATACAAGGTACAGAATAGTCAGCAATAGAAAAGGAGATGTGTATGAAACAATCCATGATATGTATGCAGGAAAAATTATGGGCATAATCCCGGTAATTGCAATTACGACCGAAAGAAAATAAATAAAGAGTACTACCTGAGATTGCGGAATTCCCATTTTTAACAGGCCATGGTGGAAATGGGACTGATCTGCCGTAGCGGGACTTTTCCCGCTAACGACTCGTATAATGATAACAAAAAATGTGTCAATAATAGGTATGGCCAGAGAGAGGACAGGAGTTATTAATGGAATATTATAGTTATTATTTATCTGTAATGGATCGTGTTTGAGCATATAGAGCATAAGAATTGAAATGATAAAACCAAGCCAGTATGATCCTCCATCTCCCATAAAAAGTGATGCAGGATGAGTGTTATATTTTAAAAAGGCAAGAAGAGCGCCAGCAACTGGTATGCCAAAGAAATAGATAAAGTTTATATCATGATTTAATATAAATAATGTATAGCTCATTAAAACAGAAGCGATCAGAACAAGGCCACCTGCAAGGCCATCGAGACCATCCACCATGTTGATTGCATTTATTGCTCCTACGATGATAAATACAGAAAGTAAAAAACCTGTTGGGAAAGGAAGGGAAATTGCAAAGTCGGGGGTGAAGTAAAGATTATCAATACTCATGTGACCCAAATAAACAACCAAAGATGCTGAAACTAGTTGGATCAATATTCTAATTTTAACTGACAAACTTCGTACATCGTCAACCAGTCCAAGCAGAAAGACAGGTATAGAGGATAAAACCAAAATCCAGAAGTGTGAGCTACTATTGAAGATTAGATTGGTAGCAATAAAACTCAAAAAAATTGCTATGCCCCCAATTCTGGGTATGGGTCTTGAATGAACTTTTCTTTTTGAGTGGTCATGGTCGGGATGGTCATATATTTTATATTTGCGGGCGATTTTTTTTAAATAGGGAATGCATATTGTTCCGGTGATAACAGCTACCAGTAGCATTAATACTGGCTTAAGTATGGGATAAGTTTGATATAAAATATTGTTCACATATAACCGTTTTTATTCAGCCAGAAAAACTTTCCTTTAAATTATTACTTTCAGGCAATGGAGTAGAAACAGCGCTTGGGGGAGGTTATTTTCCCTTCTTTTTTAAGATTATTAATAATTTTTGTCAGTTCTTTAGAATCTATTCCCGTTAAATTTGCCAGGTCTCCCTGCTTTAATGGTTCTCTGGATTTTTTTAATAGATCATACACTTGCGTTTCTTTTTTTTCCATAAATACTCTGAATTTGATTTTTTTTGTATAAAAGAAAATTATGCTTAAAACGTAAACAATATTATTAAAATATATCTTTTTCAACAATATATGGAAGTGGATTAAGAAAAATTTCAAAAGAAGAGTTTACCATATCGTAATTTTGCAGTCGAACTTCGTAATGGCAATGTGGACCGGTTGCAGAACCGCTTTCCCCCAGAAGTGCAATAACATCTCCTTTTCTTACAAATTGTCCTTTTGTAACTTTCAATGCACTTGCGTGCCCATACAAGGTAATGAAGCCATGAGCATGTAAAATTCTTACATGATTTCCATAACCAGAATTTCCTTCCGTTGCATAGACGACCTCACCATCGGCAGTCGCAAGAATGGGTGTGCCTATATTATTTGCAAAGTCATAGCCGGTATGAAAATCTTTTGAATATCCAAAAGGTGAAATTCTGCCTCCGAATTCGGAAGTAATAATACCTTTTTCAATTGGCCAACCAAGAGGTAAATTCTGGAAGGCCTGTTCGCGTGTAATTAACAGTTCGAGCGCAGGATTTAAGGTTTCAATGGCATTAAGAAGAGTATCATTCATCGTATCGATCGATCGATTTGGAGTTACTTTTTTTTGTGATGTTTCGTTCCAGATATTATAATAAAGATCGTTACCTGTTATTTGCAGAAGGTAGAGTTTGTCATTAATGCTTTTTATGCCATGCTCCAAATTTAATATTTTATTATAAATCATATTGTAATTTTGGGTGTACTCTTCTTTTATAATATTATTTTTGTGATTCAACATGGAAGAAAAAATGCTGAAAAGAAAGATGGCAAATACGATTAAGATAAAAAAGTATAAGTGATTATTATTTAAAGTAACACGATAAATATTTTTTTGAGAGTACGGTATAATCATAAAAGTAATACTGTAATCTTTATTACTTTTAGATTTGCGCCTGATCTGTTTAGTTGCTGATACTTGCATATAAATTCCTGGTAGTTCGGAAGGGTAGTTTGCCTATATTATTTTTATTGTTCAAATACATCATCCCAGCTTGTTTCACGGTGACATTTTTTACAATCTTTTTTGAATGCTCCTCTATGTACATCATCTCGTTTGTGACAATCAAAGCACTCCATTGAAGGATATTTTTCAAAAATCTTTTTTTCGCCCTTTTTTTCATTCCATTTGGGATGGCACTGTTGACATTTTACCTCTTTGTGAGAAAAGTAAAGTATAAATTTTGTTTTCTGGTGGTCAAATTTTGATTTTCGAAAACTTTCCGGTGTGTGGCAATCTTTACACTCTTTTCCAAGAGTATTTTCATGGTATTTTTTATCAAGCTTTTCATGGCAGGCTATACATTTTTGATCTGCTTCTTTCTTTTTAAATGGTATTTCTTCATGACATTTTTGACATTTTACTTTTTTATGTCTTCCTTCCAGGCGATGATCAGGTTTTTCGTGATGCTCTTTTATCTTAGCACGTAGTGCTTTCCATCCCAGAGTCGGTCCTCCTATATTGTGACATTGCGAGCAGTTTTTTCCATATTTACCTTTATGCCCTTTTTTGGAATCATCATCTTTTTTGTGACAAGTATAACAAAAATTGTTTCTGTCCAGATCGGAAAGTGAAAAATCCGGAAACATTCCCTCTTTTTCACCGACAGTAAATTTTTTGAGAGAGGTATGACATTCGGAACATTTTGTTTTTTTATGTTTTCCGGTTAGAGGATAACCTGTTAGATCGTGATCAAAAGAATCATCCATATTTTTGCTAAAATCGTCCCATTTAAAATCGGCAGGTATTTTAGCCCATAAAGAAAGATATTTTTCTTCTACCGGATGAATTTTAAAATCTTTTTCAAGTTCATTTTTTTTCCAGATACTTTGAATATCACTGTTTAACTCTTCTTTCGTTCTGGCATCTTTTATTATAAAATAATTATTACCTTTATGGTCAATATGACAAAATAGACAGTTTTTAACTTTATCAGAATCCATATTCCCATGAAATCCGTTTTTTGCCTCAATTTTCTTTTCCATTTTTTCATGACAGTCAAGGCATGCTCCGCTCATGTTTGTAAAAAGAGTATGACATTTAAGGCATGAGTTTTCAAACTCTTTGTGACCTAAGGTCACAGGACCAGCAGAGAAAAGTATTCCTGCAAAATTATAGAAAAAAGATACCCCGGCGACCAGTATGGGGAGAATAACAAATAAAATAATTTTAGTTGATTTGGATTTTAACATAGAATTTATTCTTAATTTAATTTTTTAATGAGCATAGGTTGAAAAAAGTGATATTAAAATAACATGTAGCACAGCGGTTGTATAAAAAAGGTATGTGAGAGGTACATGGATATCATGCCAGTTTTTAAATAAATTTTTTAAAACATCCAGAAACTCAACTTGAAAGTACATAAAAATTATTTTCCGCATAGTTTTTGAATATTGGCTGAAATGCTCATTAAACTCTTTTTTATCCTTTTCAGAAAGTACATCTGATTCTGCAATATGACCACTGCTGATATAGTGCATATTTTTTTTATAAAATTTCCAGGCTTGAAGCAACTGTCTAAAATTTGTTAAAAAACGAAAAATGCTGTAATTTTCGGTGCGTTTGTGCAGGTGTACAAGTGATTGTCCGTAGTTCATTAAAAAATTCATTATTATTTTTTGATATTCTTTTTTTTCCTCATGTTCTGCCATTGATTGAATGAATTCCTTGTTCAGCGTATCCAGTTCATCAAGCAGCATGTTTTTTTCTTCTATTAGACCTGTTTTATCTTTTGGTATTTTTACAAATATGTATCGGCCAATAAATCCACTTTGCCATACCATGAACATGGCCAAAAAAGATATCCATGCGATGACACTATCGTATGATCCAAAAGCATGAAAAAAAATCATGGAAACACCGATGGTTGCCGTGATGATATGCCAGTTCAGATAAGTGGGAAGTTTTCCCGGCATCAATCTGGAAATTACTGATTTTCTATACTTTTTTTTAATAGAGTAAATATGCATGATCATCATAAAAGTTAATCCAGCTATGCCCAGAATGACTCTTGGCCAGAAATCAAGATAGCTTATTTGCAGAAAAAGTGATGTTCCCCATAATGAAAAGCTGACAATGAGGGCGACAATTAATACAGTTAATCCGCTCATAATGGTACCTCGTCAGTGGTTGCTTTTTTCTTTCCGCCAATTTTAAAATTCAAATTATGCATGACATTCATTGTAAAATAGGTTTCAATGTCATGACCAAGAAGATAACGCAGATCAAGTAAAAAATCAATATTTACCTGTCTGCTGATCGGTGTATCTATAGTGAGGTTAAAAAGAACAGACTGTGATCCATAATTATGGTATACTACATACTCATATCCAAGGTTAAAGTCGAGGTTGACAACCATTAAAGGGTACATGCCATAACCACCCATGCCCATATATTGGGTGTACAATCCTCTTTTTCGGGCAGTTGCATCAAAATGGAGCAATCCACCTTTTGTAAAAGTATCTTTTCTGAAAAACCTGAACTCTTCTACAAAGCCATGATGAGCCATTGAGTATGAATAACCAATATTATTGGTGAATTTGTATCTGGAGTCATTGGTATTATAATATAGACGGTAGGATGCTTCACGGAATCTCTCCTTCCTTTGAAAGGTCTCGGTAATATAATAGATTGTTTCACTTTGCATATAAGAGAGGCTGTGTGTTACTGTTTTATTCAATGTAATTCCGTTTTCTGCATAGGCATAATCAAAAAGGTATCCCGGGACAGAGTATAGTACTCCTGTTCGAAAAAAAGAATCATTACCCAAAAGAGTATAATTTTTAACAGTTTGAATCTGACCCTGGTGTATAATCTCTTTTTTATTATTTGACCTGGCGCTGTATTGGAGATTAATCTGATCGGCTTTTTCGTTTTTGTACTGGGAAAAAATTCCGCCTGCATAACCGGGAATGTTGGAATTGACATAACCACTTGTTTCTTTGGGAATTTGACCACCGCTGATACCAAATAAAAAGTTACTTTCCGTAGAGGGTTGATAGGCAACCTCTGCGCCATCAAGCCGAAAAATAGGGTTTAAATAATTAGATTTCATTCTACCTGCGGTAAAAAAGAATTTGCCTGCGACTGGCTTTTTGTTTTCGATATAAAGTGTCCGCAGATCAGCTTTGTATTTACTCTGTCTGACAAGTCCCTTTGCGCGAACGTTTCCGCGGAGACCCCAGTCGTTTTGACCGACATGAATCAGTCGTCCATCCAGAAAATAGTAACCAGAGGTATAAATAGAATAAAATCGAACAGGTGAGGGGGCTGCAGGTACCTGCATTACATCAATGTCATGCATGGTTGTCACCATAAAGTACTGTGTAAATTTAAGATCAGCGGAGGTAGCAGATCTTAAAGAGAGGAAAACGAGCAGTATTTGAAATGTTCTCTTTTGCATACAGTTACTCTTTTAATCATCAAAAGTTTCATACCCATGGCATCGGCCACAATTGGCATCATTGGCCAGAGTGGAGTGTCCTTCATGGCCTGGCCTGTAATTTCGAGTGTGGCATCGGGCGCAGCTCTGATAGATTCCACCACTTCCATCCCGATAATTGATAGCAAACCAGTTATTAAACGGCTGTTGATGGCAGCTTCCGCAACTTATACCATTATGAGAGCCTATCAGTTTGGTAGGATAGCTGTTGTGCGGAGGATAACCGGCAGGAGACCAGGCAAACTGGTTGTGGCATATTTGACACTCTTGTGTAGGGCTCGTATGCACCAGGGTGTCCATTGTATGGGGGGTGGATAAAATATCATGGCAGCCGGAAACAGCACAGGTAAATCCAGGATTACCAGTGGTATAAGTGGATGCCTTATGGCAGCGGTTGCAGCTTTCTGCGACAAGGCTCAAGTGTGCTCCGCCAAGAGGTATACCTTTTCGTTTATGATTAAAAAAAGCCACTGAAAACGTTACTGTATTATGGCATAGTGTGCAATCACCGAGGCCTTTGGTGTGCATGGATGACATAGGGTGACAGGTGTCACAAGAAGTAGGAAGGGCATTCAATGCCCCATCTTTATGGCATTCACGACAAGGAACTGTTTTATGAATACCGGTTAATGGGAAGAGTGTACGGTTATGATTAAACTTATCACTTTTTGGCTTAAAACATTGGTGAATACTGATGATAGATAGAACCATAAAGATTTTAAATAAATGATTTTTATTCATAACAAGTTACCAACTTTTTACCATAGACATAATTGGAATGAATATGTAACCAAACAATTATTTATTTTTTCGGTAATCAGGTCTGGTGCCATCAGCGATGGTTCCCCCTTTTTTTATTATATTGATTTGTGGTTCAACCTCTTTTCTAATATCCGGCTCAAGAAGGTCAATAAATACCTTTCCGTCCAGGTGATCCATTTCATGTAAAAAAGCGCGGGCAAGGAGGTTTTCACCTTCCACAGTTTTCGGTTCTCCAAAAATATCCTGGTACCCAATTTTTATCCATCTGGGTCTTTTAAGTTGTGCTACAACACCGGGAATGGAGAGGCAGCCTTCTTCTCCGATTTGAATCTCTTCAGATTGTTCGACGAGAACGGGGTTAATAAATGTACCTTTGATAAAACCTGAGTCTTCCAGATCGATGACCATTACCCTTTTTAATACCCCAATCTGGACTGCGGCAAGGCCAACGCCTCGTTCATTATACATTGTATCAAACATATTTTTCACAAGATTTCTCAGTTCTGAATCAAATTTTGTTACATTTTCTGATCTCTGGTATAAAACTTTTTCAGAAATGGTTTTTACTTTTATTGTGCTCATTTTGTTATTAGTCAGACTCAGGAGAGTAAAGATTTGGTGATATTGCTGGCCATTTTTCCATCAAATTGATTGGGAAATCTTTCTTTCAAAAGAGCCATAACTTTTCCCATTTGCTGCGGAGACCTGTTTTCCAGTTCACTTATTATAGATGTGATTTTTTCTTTTAAATCATTTTCACTGAACTGCTGAGGTAGAAATGATTCCAGGATCTCTTTTTCAGCTATTTCTTTTGAGGTATCGCGGTTACCTGCTTGAAGAGCTGTGATGGTTTCATTGATACCTTTTAAAAATTTTTTTATTACATTTATAACTTCTTCTTCTGTTGCTTCCCGGTTGTGATCATTTTTACCAATCATTTTTGCTTCGGAAATCACTGTTCCCAGAAGATTGGATTTCAAGGTGTTTCGCTCTTTCCGGGCGGCCATGTTTTCTTTTGCTAGTTTGTCTAATAAGATATTCACTATACATTCAAACTTTTTTGTAATGTTCAAAATGTCAAATATTTTATTGGGCAAATTGATGCAACGCATCAAAGATCCCTGTTTTTTACCAAGCCTTTTAGCTGAAAAAGAAATTTGGTAATAATTATAAGAGAATTATAAAACAAGCTCGTAATAAAAGATATTAAGTAAATGGGTATTGTCACGCCATGAAACAGATGGAAAATGGTTGAGAAATTTATTTGAGGTGCTATGGAAAAAAACAGTAAATGGTATTCGTCAATGGTGGTTCGAAAGGAGCCGCTTTTAATTGAACTTGATGAAGCTGATAAAGTTGAAAAAGAAAGTAGTTATAAAATTGCAGGGGCCGCACTCAGAAAAAAACCGGAAGATTTTCCTACGGTGTCAGAGCCGGTTTTAATGCGTCATTATCACAGACTGGCCCGATGGAACTATTCATGGGATGATGGTTTGTATCCTCTGGGTTCCTGTACCATGAAATATAATCCGGTGATAAATGAAAGTATAGCATCAGATTCATCTTTTGTATCTTTGCACCCGGCATTGCCCGATGAGGCAACCCAGGGTGCCCTTGAAATTATATGGGATGTGCAGAATATGCTTTCTCAGATTATTGATCTTCCGGGTCTGTCGTTGACCCCTGCAGCTGGAGCCCATGGAGAGCTTGCCGGTGTTTTCATGATGAAAAAATATTTCGAAAAGAAAGGGCAGAAAAGAACAAAGGTTCTGGTTCCCGATTCTGCGCATGGAACTAATCCGGCCTCTGCAGCTATGGCTGGCTACTCAATTGTGAATGTTCCTTCAAACTCTTCGGGGCTGACCGATCTTGAAGCGCTGGCCTCTTTAGCTGATGAGGAGTGTGCGGCCCTGATGATTACTAACCCAAATACTCTGGGGTTGTTTGAAACAGAAATTGTAAAAATAAAAGAGATTCTTGAAAACAGGGGAATTCTTCTTTATATGGATGGCGCTAATTTAAATGCTATACTGGACAAGGTCTCTTTTGGCAAGATGGGAGTCGATATTACCCAGTTGAATCTGCACAAGACTTTTTCTACCCCACATGGTGGAGGTGGGCCCGGCCAGGGAGCGATCGGTTGTTCTGAGAGGCTCATGGATTTTTTACCTTCACCACTTGTTGAAAAAAATGAACAGGGTCAGTACCGCAACATTACACCTGAAAATTCGATAGGTCCTATCAAGGGCTGGTCAGGTCATTTTGGAAATATATTGCGTGCATGGGTTTACCTGAAAAGTTATGGCAATGAGATACATAAAGTAGCAGAGAGAGCTGTTCTTAACGCAAATTACATGAAAAAGAAATTATCTCCTTTTCTGGAAAAAGTGGGAGTCAGTGCAAATATGCACGAGGTGGTATTTAACCAGAAGACTCTGCAGGCAAAGGGTGCCACGACCATGAATTTTGCCAAAGCTCTTTTAGACAGGGGATTTTACGCACCCACGGTTTATTTTCCTCTGCATGTCAATGGCGCCATTATGGTGGAGCCTTCAGAGAGTGAGTCGAAAGGAGAGATGGATACTTTTATTGCGGCGGTGGAAGATATTTTTAAAGAGCTTGAAAGCAGTGATCAAAAAATTACTGCCTCACCTCATAATACATATGTTAAAAAAATTGATGAAGTGGGTGCAGCTCGTAATCCTGTTTTAAAGTGGTGAAAAAAACTGGTCAGCAGGGTGGACTTTTGTTAGTTTGTACTTAAAATTATTTGTAAAAAATATTTTTGGAGGACCAATGAAAAAAATTATTAAATTTGCACTTTTGTTTATAATCAGTGCAGCCTATGTATTACCAGTAATGCCTTGCCCATATGGAGATAAAAAAAGCCACATGGATACGGACAAAGACGGAAACGTCTCAAGTGCTGAGTGGAATGAGCAATTTAAAGCTATGGACACCAATGGTGACGGCAAAATCAGCGAAGAAGAGATGAAAAAACATCATGACTCGATGAAAAAAGAGCATGGTGAAAAACATGGCGAGAAAAAAGAGAAAAAATAAATAATTTCTTTTTTGATTAATTGATTAGTTATTTGATTGGTTCGTGAATTAACCCATTAATATATAACTTATTGATTCCCCAGAGATTAAATTTTCTGGGGGTGCTGCGCAACCTTGTGCGCAGCAGGGGGCCTGAAAAAACTTTTTCTGTGCAAAGAGTCCCGGTGCCCCCTTTTTTTTATTGACAAGGTATGTTAATTTACATCGATTGTTGGATACCTTACGGAGGGATACTTTGCCTAATATAACATCTGCTAAAAAAAGAACGCGTCAAAACATAAAAAGACGTGCTCAAAATAGAATAAAGAAGTCAGCAATAAGAACGGAAGAGAAAAAATTCCGTAAACTGGTTGAAGAAAACAAGATGGAAGATGCGAACAAGTCATACCAGGCTTTTGCGTCTTTGATTGACAAAGCCAGTAAAACAAATTTGATTCATAAAAATAATGCAGCAAGAAAAAAGTCGAGATTAGCTGCTCTTTTTAAGAAGGTTGCCGGTAAAGGCAGTCAGGCTGAAGTCAGCGCATAATAAATTTCGGGCGATTAGCTCAGTTGGTTAGAGCACCTGCCTTACAAGCAGGGGGTCACAAGTTCGAATCTTGTATCGCCCACATTCTTCGAAATTCAATTTCAGATAAAAAGCAATCAGATATAAATTAATCTTTTTTGCCAGGCCAGGGGTATTTTGTTTTTTAATACGGATTCTATATAGCGTTCGCCGTAGCGTCTGGACATATGCATCAACACAATTTTTTCATTCTGGAAATAGTCGAGGTTTTCGAGTATTTCGTCGAGATGTATATGGCCCCATTTGCGGGCTCTTTCGACTGTTCTTTTCTCATCAATATAGGTACATTCTATAAATAAAATTTTAGCGTTTTGAAGCAGCTTGCTTTGCTGAATCGACTCGATTGTGGTATCTCCTGTGTAGGCAAAAAGGGGGGTTTCGACATCCATAAATATGTCGGCATTTTCTTCTTTGAGTTTTTTTATTTTGCTTCCGGACAGGTTCAGGTATTCAGGTTTTAATTTTTGTACTTTATGCATTAATATGTATGAGTAGGTTTTTATGCGGTGAAAAGCAGGCCCTGTTAATACATAGTAACCATTTTTCAGGTGAACACGGTCATTTTCTTTAACGGGAAAAAGATCAATGGAGTAGTCAAACTCTTCGATTTCCTGCCATAGTTTGCAGATTTTGGTCAGAGGTTCGAGTATGTTTTCGGGTACATAAACTTTGCCGGGGCCGTGATTTTTCAGTGATCTCTGGCTGAAGTAGTAGGGCAGGCCTGCGGCATGGTCGAGATGTCCGTGGGTTAAAAAGATATTAGGAATTTCAACAAGTTCATCGGAGCATTTGCCAAAGTCAAAAGCGATGTTATGATCTGGTAGTATTATGCTGGTTTCGATTCCTCCGGTGCTTTTATATAAAACTTTTAATCCCTTATGTTCAAATAGTTTCATCGATATTTTTATTTAAAACTTTCTGAATCAGAAGGAAAATTTCCTGAGCGGACATCAGAATTGTAATTTTCGATAGCATCGAGAATTATTTGTGACATATTGCTGTAGGTTCTGACAAATTTGGGGGTGAAATCTGGATTGAAACCGAGAAGATCGTTGATGACCAGAATTTGACCATCTGCTTCGGAGCCTGCCCCGATTCCAATGACAGGTATTGTTAATTTTTCAGACAACTCTTTTGCAAGGTCTGCCGGAATCATCTCTGCGATAATGGCGACGACTCCCGCTTTTTCAAGAAGCAGGGCATCATGAATAATTTTATTTTTAGCTTCAGGGTTTCTTCCCTGAACACGGTACCCATCGAGGTGCAGAATAGATTGAGGTTGTAATCCCAGATGTCCCATTACGGGAATTCCCGCCCTGATGATTCCCTGGATTTCATTTATAAATTCTGAACCGCCTTCCAGTTTAATGCAGTTTGCGCCGGTCTCTTGAACCAGTTTTCCTGCATTTTGGACAGCATCATGTACGGATGTGTGGTATGAGAGAAAAGGCATGTCAATAACGATAAAGGCATCGGGGAGCCCTCTTCTTACGGCTTTGCCATGATATATCATATTTTCGAGGGTAACAGGTAGGGTACTTTTTTGTCCTTGAAATACGTTTCCGAGAGAGTCTCCGACCAGCACAGTATCAATTGAGCTTCGCGATAAAATGAGGGCGGTAGAGTAATCATATACGGTAACCATCGAGATTTTTTCTTTGGCAGCTTTTTTTTTCTTGAAGTCTTCGCCTGATTCGATACTTTTATATTTCATATGGGTATATTTTTTTTTGTCTATATGATTTTCAGGGATCAACTCGGCGGTTAAACAGCGAACCCACTCCCGGGAAAAATTATATTTATGTGGTATCTCCAGTCTATTATTGTGGTATTCTCCGTGCGACCACCATACAATGTCAATGTCTATTTCTCTCGGCCCATACCGGACTCTATGAATACGACCTGTTTTTGCCTCAATATTTTTAAGAATGTCGAGAAGATTTTCGGGAAAGAGGTTTGTTTCAATTAAAACCCCTGAATTGTAAAATATATTCTGGGTTTTTATATGCTTGGGGTTGGTTCGCAAGACTTCAGTAGTCGCAATAATATTTATATTTTCATTCTGTATTTTTTGCTGTGCTTCAGCCAGATACTTTTTGCAATCTCCCATGTTGGAGCCAAGAATTAGTATATAGTTAAAATTATACATGATATATTTATACCTGCTTGTGCTGGCGGGCATTGCCAGATTCGTTATTTACCTGATGACAAAGATGGAAGTTACTTCATCTGGGCAAGAAATTCATTTACAGCGTCTTCTTTTGCCTGGACATTTTTTATATGTTTACTTATAATTTTATTATAGTCAATTTCACCTTGTATAATATCAAATCGTATCGACTCTATGTGTCCCAGATCAAGTTCAAATTTGTGTTTATCGGCTTCGATTGCCAGCTCTTTTGCTTTTTCCCAGTAGGGCATTGCCTCTTTATAAAAACCTTCGGCAATAGCAAAGGATGCTTTTAACTCATCGGCAAAATCAAGATTGTAAAAATATAGGTGTCTTTTGTCGTATAGAGAGCCTATTCTCAAATAGGATCTCATGATTTGCAGATTGATATGCATATGAATAAGAAGTCTGTATTTGTGATATTGTTCCGGAGTTTCAATTTTACATAGAGCTTCTGAAGGGTGGCGAAAGCGTTTTTCCAGTGCAATTTTGAGAAAAAATATATTTCTTCGCAGTTCCTCTTCTCCATACAATGACTTAAGACTATATAAAAGAAAAAAATCTTCGACATGTGACGGGTTCCACTGGTGGAGTCGTTTGGGAATCCAGTCAGAAAATTTGGTATACATACCGGATTGGTCATAGTAGTAATCAAGGCGTAGTTGACCAAAAAGCAGTGCAGGCAGTAAAAAAAGTAAAATGAGCGTTACCTTTTTGAAAAGAGCAGACATTTTTATGATTATCGTCCAAAGAATGAAAAGTTTGAATCAAAGAGTACGTTTATTTTGTTATTGATTATTATAATTTGGCCGATAATATAACACTATGGGTAAAGATGGATTTACAGATAAATTAAAGCAAGAATTAAAACATTTGAGTAAAAATCATTATGTCACTGCCATTAAAACCGGTACAGAAGTCGAAGACATGACCTTTGATGAAATTGCCTATATAAAAGAAATTGCCCAGGATCTACCCGTAGTTGTAAAAATAGGAGGTCCTGAGGCTCGAAATGATATACGGGCTTGTTTAAAATTAAAAATCGATACAATTCTTGCACCTATGGTGGAAACGGTCTACGCTCTTGATAATTTTGTTCGCACCATGGAAGAGATGAGTTCGGGTGTTGAAAAGGTTCCGGTTGTTGCTGTAAATATCGAAAGTATTACAGCTGTTGCCAATTTTGATAATATGATTGCAACCCGTTCTTTTGAGAAGGTGGGGCAGGTGACTGTCGGTAGAAGTGATTTATCCAGAAGTATGCATCTTTCCATAGATGATCCTGAAGTAACGGAGGCTGCGGCGGGGGTTGTAAAAAGGGCAAACCTTTGCGGGTTGATTACATCCATTGGAGGAGGAATTTCTCTTGAAAATATTGCTATCGTCTCTCAGAAAATTCCAACTTTAAGAATTAATACACGTCATACCGTTTATAAAAATTGTAAAGAGTTTTCAGAGAATAGTGCCCGGCATCTTTACTATGGGTTACGTTTTGAGATGAATCTTTATCACGAGCTGGCCCGGATGTTTGCAGAAAAAAGAGAGATTTATCTGCAACGGGCAGAGATAATCCATAAAAGAATGGGTAATATAACTCTTCTTCAGGGTAATTTGAAATAAGATAATTATGGATTGGTAAAAATTACCTTTCGACCTGTTATTGTATATCCGCTTAATACCTTTGTTATTGCCTGCCAATAAAGTTCATGCTCAAGTCTGGAAATTTTTTGAGACAGGGTCTCGACGGTGTCGTTTTCTTCTACTCTGGTAACTCCCTGCAAAATCACAGGCCCGGAGTCCACACCTTCATCTACAAAATGAATGGTGCAGCCGCTTACTTGTGCTCCATATTCAAGCGCCTGTTTTTGCGCATTTAACCCGGGAAAAGCGGGTAGCAGCGATGGATGTATATTTATAAGTTTTCCTTTATATTTTGTCAGCATGGTATTTTTTAAAATGCGCATGTATCCGGCACAAATAATCAAGTCTGGGTTGTATTTATGTAATGAGTCTGCAAGCCTTGTCTCATACTCATCGAATGAGTTAAATTCTTTGGGGGAAAAGGTAAGGGTATCAACTCCAAATTCTTTAGCTGTTTTTAATCCGGGAGCATCGGCTTTATCGCTGAAAACTACAGTGACATTTGCCGGAATTTTTTGCTCCTTGCATTTTTCAATTATAACACGCATATTGGATCCCTTGCCAGAGATTAATATGGCCAGTTTGAATTTTGCGGATGAATTCACAAAATATGTTAATTAATAATTTGTTCGACAGTTTCTACACTGCAGAAATTGTCTTGAAAAGAACAGAAAAAAATTCGTGCCCGTATAGCCAGAGTACTGTTTTTGCTGGCCGTAAGGTTGACAGGTAATACGTTCGAATAGTAGTGTTCATCTTCACTGGCGATAACCCCTGAAAATTTTACAGGGCTGATTGTTGTGAGCTTTTTTCCATATTTTGCAATTTTTTCAGATACCACTGTGCTTTTAAAGTGGTTAGCATCCAGTTTATATATTGTAATCTCATGGGGACCCTCTTTTTGTATTCCATATCCTTTATTGACGGAAAACTGAAGAGATATCTGTTTTTCATTTTCAGTAACAGAGAGTTGTACCACTTTAGCCTGATTTCCCAGGGCAAATATCGAAGTGATCAAGGATAGAATGATGAAGATGAAAAATTTTTTATAATGGTTCATATGCGTCACTCTATGAGGAGTAAATAAATAGTCAAATTTTTAATCTGTTTTTTGTTGTGTCTGGAGAGATGTGAAATAAAATTATAAACAGATTTTCAAGTAATTATTTGATCAGTTTGCTGTGCGTAAAAACTTGCTTTGCTGTTATGTTGTTGTATGGCATTTTTCAGAAAAAAGTATAAAAGAAGCAAGTTTTATGTTCATTTTGAAAGAAAAAAAGTTGTGGCAATATACGACATTTGTTTAAATCTGTTGACGAATCAAGCGTTACTATAGCATCTACCAATTATATGGAAAATTCAAAAATTATTGCTCAATCTCATGTGGTTCAGAAGAAAATAGATCAATTATCTAAATTTATACCATGTCGCATTATAAAAAGTTTGAGTATGCAGGAAACTGACAAGAACAGTGCAGGGCTGAAAAGAGTAGAAGAGATAAATGGTGGAATAATATTTTTTGACCTTGTTCAGTTTACTGTATTAACTTCTGCTCTGGCCGAAGAAAAAGGAAGTGAAGGTTCAGAAATGCTGCAAGAGCTTCTAAGGGGTTATTTTAATGCAAACATCGAAATTATCAGAAGTTATGGTGGTTCGGTCTATCAGTTTGCAGGTGATTCTGCTCTTGTCGGTTTTGAGAAGGAGGAGTCAGAGAGCGATGAATCCTTTGCCATTCGTATCTGTAGTTGTGCATTTCTTATGAAAGAAAAAACAGATTTACTGCCTCAGCGAATGATTTTTGGAAAAAACTTTAAAATTTTAACGAAAATCAGTGTCTCTGCTGGAAAATATCAGCAAGTTCTTATGGGTGATCCTCAAAAACTTTTAAATCTCACCATCATTGGGGATACTGTAAAAAGGGCTACATCTTCAGAAAAATATGCAAAACCTAATGATATTATTATTGATACTGAATTATGCAAGCAACTTGGAAAACTTTCTTCCGTAGAACAAATAAACGATGCTCATTATCGTTTATTGAATTTGCAAGAGCGAAAAAACGGTAATTATGAAATTGATCTGAAAATTCATTACTCTGGATCAATGTTGTCAAAAATTTCGCACTTTGTTTCACCTTTGTTAATTGAACGGTTTTCTGATGAAAACGAGCAATTTATGGGAGAATTTAGAAATGTAACTTCTGTATTTATTGCTGTTCAGGAGCAATCATTCAATAATGAAACTCACCAGAGTCGAGTACGATTGTTAAGTGAACTTTTTATACTTTTACAGGGTATAAGTGATGTTCATGGTGGAACTCTTGTTCAAACAGATCTTTCGGACAAAGGAACTGTTTTTCTGGTGTTATTCGGGGCTCCTCTTGCCAATGAGAATAAAGAAGAGCTTGCTGTAAGATTTTCATATAAATTTATTCAATCTACTGAAAATAAACTGACTCCGAATTCAATTTCCATTGGTGTGAGTACAGGAACAAACTATTGTGGAATGTTGGGAGCAGATATTAGAAAGGGATATACTGTTCTCGGAGAATCTGTCAATTTAGCGTCAAGATTAATGACATCAGTGGAAGGTTCAGGAATTTGTATCGATGCGACAACTGCATCTAAAGTAAATAAAATTTTTCAAATAAAACAGGTTGAAGGAAAAACTTTGAAGGGAATAGATGATTCTTTAGAGTTTTATACCGTAGAGGGAGAGATTGAGCAGCGAAATGATTTATCGGGAGAAAATACATCATTTATAATTATTGGTCGTGAAAAAGAATTATCTGATTTTTCTCAAAAGGCAGAGGATGTCTTAAAAGAAAAAAGTAGTCAAACACTTGCTTTGCGTGGAGAAATTGGCATAGGAAAAACTCATTTAATTAAAGGTTATAAAAATATTGTTCTCGAAAGAAAGTTTAAAATTGTTGAGGGATTATGTTATCGTTATGAATCGAATACTGCATATTTTGTATGGCAAAAAATATTGAGAGATTTAATACTTTCTGGTGTAGATCTTAATATAAAGCAATTAGTTTCTGAGATTGAATTAAATCTTGAAAAGCATAAAATTGATAAAGACTGGGCACCTGCATTGGCGTCTATTATGGGGATCAGCATTGTTGAACGAGATTTGACCAAAGATCTTGACCCTGCCAAAAAAAATCATAGAATACTGGAAATAATCTGGGAAATTTTATCGGAAAAATCGAGAGAAACTCCTGTTTTGCTGATAATTGATGATTACCAGTGGGCAGATGAAAGTTCTATTAATTTGTTGCATTATATTTTATCTAAAGGTGCAGATTCGCTTATGGTTATAGTTTCTGTGCGACTTGGTGGAGATTTGAGCCGGTTTGAATCCTATGAAAATTTTAACGTCCTTGAACTTTCTGATCTTGACAAGGATGGTTGCAGGAAATATTTAAAAGAAAAGATGTTCATAGAAGAAATAGATCCGGCACTTGAAGAACAAATAATAATCAATTCACATGGAAATCCTTTTTTTCTTGAATCTTTAATTCTTTCCATGAGGGAGTCTGGTCAATTTCAAAAAGAAAAGAATGGAAATTATAGACAAACAGGGATGACGGGCGACATGAGTATTCCGCAGAGCCTTCAGGATGTAATTTTGCTTCGAATAGAAAAATTAAATGAACGTGCACAAACGGTATTAAAGACTGCTGCGGTAATCGGAAAGAATTTTGAATATGATACAATTATGGAACTTTGTTCAGAAAACCTGCAACCGGAGCTTTCTACATATCTACGTGAAATTCAGAATCAAAATTTTACAGATATGGAATCCCAAATACCACCTGTATATTTTTTTAAACATTTAATGACACGTGATATTGCCTATAACCTCATGCTCCTTTCTACCAGGAAAGAACTTCATTCGAAATTCGGAAAAATACTGGAATATAAATTCAGAGATAATCTGGAGCAACAATGTGAAAATATTGCTTATCATTTTCTTCAATCTGATGATACAGAGAAAAAAATAAAATTTCTTTTATTATCTGCAAGAAAAGCCAAAAAACAATATAGTAATAATGATGCATTATATTATTACAGGCAAATTTTATCTTTGTTTAAAGAAACAAATATAAATAATGAAAGTCTGGAATTTCTTACGATTCTCGAAGAGTTATCAGATGTTTATCTTCAATCTGGACAATATACAAATGCAATCGAAACATATAATAAAATTCTTTCTCTGGCAAAAGATAAAGCAACCAAGTCCAGGTTATTAACAGGAATTGGCAAAGCATACCAGGAAAAAGGTGAGGTAAAAGCAGCAATCGAAAATCTGGAGGAAGCACTAAAATATGTTGGGTTAAGGGTTCCAGGAAACAAGGCATATATAATAGTTAAAATAGTTAAAGAATTAATAGTTAATTTTTTACAGACATTGTTTCCATGGTTGTTTTTCAAGGTCAAAGGTAAAAAAAGAGAGAACATAATAAAGCAGTTAAATATTTTACCAGTACTGGAAAAAATATATTATTTTTATGATCTTGAAAAAATGGTTTGGACGACCTTTAAAGAAACTTCTTTAGCCGAACGTTTAAAAGAGAGCAAGTATCTGGCATTAACTTATGGTAATTATGGAGTAATGTTGATGAGTTTGGGTTTGAAAAAAAGAGCATTGCATTTTTATGAAAAAAGCCTTTTGTTTGTGGAAGAGTGTAATGATGCGGTCACCAAGGCTGTAACACTTCAACGTTATGGTATTCAGGGAATGTATTTAAATGATCCTGATTTATGGTTTAATTATATGAAAAAATCATCCTCTATATTTAAGGAGGTGGGTGAAGTTTGGGAGTTACTCGCATCCATGAGTACAATGGCAATCGCTGAGTTTTATAAATCTGAGTTTTCCAGAGCGGTAGAAATTTATCGTGAAGTTGAGAAGTTGGCAACGGAAAATGATGCAAAAATGTATCTTGGATGGGCCAATACAACTATTCCATTTTGCAGTTATATTCTGGGTCGTACAAGTGCTGAAGAGACGATGGAAGGTTTGCGAAAAGGACTTCATTATGGAGATCTCTCACATGACCTGGCAAATAGGTGCGCAATATTTGGTTTGATGTGTCAAATTATGGTACGAGAAAAAAATATCTCTGCATGCGTGGAATTGGCTGAAAAGACATATAACCTTATCGCCCGCTATAAAGTAAATATTCCTCATATGCAAATTGCTTTTGTCAGTGCTTCAGAAGCTGCATTAGCAGCATTGATGAGTGGAGAGAAGGTTCCTGTAAAAAAACTTGAAAAAATTGTAAAAAAAGGTTTAAATAAAGCAGAAAAATTTGGAAAAGTTATGCCTTATATCAAGGGGCCAGCGATTCGTGGAAAGGCGATATATAATGTTTATAAAGGTAAGTCAAGCTTCGCAAAAACTTTGTTTGAAAAGTCAATAGTTGTCAGCGAAGAAAATCCAAATGAGTGGGAAAAAGGATTGGCATATATGAGTGCAGCAACCTATATTCCAGAGAAGAAGGAAATTTATTTTGCGAAAGCAAGGGAAATTTTTGAAGAAAAAGGATTGCTATTAGAATTAAACAGATTAAAGAAAATATCAGGTTAGAAAAATGAATCAAAAAAATATAGAAAAAAAAATCAGGCAGACTATATCCAGAAGGGACTTTTTGTATTCGAGTTTGTTTTTATCATTTTCGGCCACAGTTTTTTCTGTAATGAGCTGCAGTGCTTCTAAATATCAGGGCAGATTAAGTATCTTAACTGAACATGAAGCTCAAATTTTGGAAGCTATAATGCATGTATTTTATCCCTTTATTAATGAAAGCAGAGATAGCAAAATTCGTGATTTTAAATATGTAGAGAATATTGAAAATTATTTACATCTAGTTGATGATGCATTGCTCGATCAATTTAGACTTTCGCTAAAAATTGTTGAATATGGTCCATATGTTTTGACAACAAGTTTTAAACGTTTTTCAGTTATGAATAGAGGAGATCAAAAATTGTTTCTTGAGTCTTTTATGCGCAGCAAGTATCAGTTAAAAAAATCAATTTTCGAGTTCATCAAACTTATATCTACGGCCGCTTATTATCAAAATAGTTATGCAGTTTCCAGGTATATTGGTGTTTCACCATTAGGGAGTTGCTAATGATTATTCAGGGAAAAGATATTAAAGAAAAAAATATTTTGTTGAAAACAAAATATTGTATTATTGGCTCAGGTGCAGGTGGAGCAGTTGTGGCGGAGAGATTATCAAAATCAGGTAATGATGTTATATTGATAGAAGAAGGCTCACATTATCCTCCTGGTGTGCTGAAACATGAGACGGAAACTATTGCCATGGCCCATATTTATCGGGATGCAGTAATGCAGGCAACTGACAATAATAGTATTACACTTTTTCAGGGACGGGCTATTGGAGGCTCGACATTTGTTAATCATGCTTTGTGTTTTCATATGCCCTCGGCTGTTTTTGATGATTGGAGTCATTCAAATGTTGTAAAAAATTTTGATTTCAAGAATTTACAGGATCATTATCTGAAAATTGAACAGTTTTTAAAACCAAAATCAACTCCACCACAATATCAAAATAGTGCTTCAAGGCTTTTTTACAATACATTTAAAAATAATAATCTCAAGGTTTCTTTGACCCAAAGAAATACAAATAGTTGTGTTGGTTGCGGCAGCTGTTTTCGTTCATGTGATATAGGTGCAAAGAACAGTACCGATATGACATTTATTCCTGCTGCAATAAAAAATGGAGCACAGGTATTTTCAAATTTTAAAGCTGACAAAATTATTTTTAAAGGAAATAAAGCTATTGGAGTTGAGGGAATAATATTATCCGAGTTTTATAAAGCAAAAGGCAGTTTTAAAATTGAAGCAGAAAATATAATTATATCGGCGGGAGCACTTCATTCCCCCTGGTTATTACATCGTTCAGGAATTAAAAATAAAAATATTGGTCAGCATCTGAAGATTCATCCCATTGTTCCAATGCAAGCCCGGTTTAAAAAAAATATGGATAGTTTTAATGGAGTACCTCAGTCTGTAGTTAGCCAGCATTATACGGATTATCGCAATAAAAAGGCAAAGGGTTTTATTTTTTATTGTGATTTTTCTGGATATATGGGCACATCAAGTCATATTCCAGGTATTGGAATTGAGTTTGCGCAAAGATTAAGTCAATTAAGAAAAATGGGTCAAACACAGATAATGCTATTGGATTCAACAACAGGAACTGTAAATTGCAAGAAAGATAAACCTGTCATATCATATGATTTAAATGAAATGGACAAGATGACATTTGCTCATGCAGCAAAGATTATGGGCAAGCTATATTTTGATTCAGGTGCGGAGGCTATATATCTCGGGAACAAAGAGTTTAATAGTGCAGGTGATCTTGATGCAATAAATGCGATAGATTTTAATCCATTTTCAATCCATATATATGCTGCTCATTTTCAGAGTACCTGTAGAATGGGAACAGATTCGGAACAAGCGGTTACAGATAATTCAGGAAAAGTATTTGGTACAGAAAATGTTTATGTAGCAGATGCATCTATTCTGCCTGATTCGGTTGGAATAAATCCCATGTTGACCACAATGGCTTTTTCATCTATAGTGGCTGATGAAATTTTAAAAGTGCGATAAAAAATTAAAGAAAAATCTTGATCTGCTTGGTGATATCTTTATAGAGTTGTATATATTAATTATTCAATGGAGTGAATAGTGATTTAAAATGGGCATTCGGATTTAATTTATAAATGGTATATAGTTTTATTTTCAGAAACATAATTTAAAGCTATATTCATTTTTCTAATGAAATAGGAGAGTGGAATAAAAGTCAGCTGAAATTAACCTTGACGTTTTGATTGATCATTGTTTTTTGAAAATGTGCTGGTCAATAGAAAAATCCTGTTTGCTCCGACCTTTTTGTTATCAGCAATTATTTTTATCGCATCATTTTCAAGTCTCAAACATTTTCACAAGAACTCTTCTGAAAGTAAAACATGCACATTTTGTGTGTGGGCTATGGAAACCCAGGGTGTTCATTGTACTTCTGCAGAAAGTTTGAGTATTTTGCTGGTTTTTTGTGCTGAGATTGATCAACAGGTTTTCAGGATTTTTATACCAGATTATCATCTTGGGTATCACCCATCGAACGGTCCACCGTTGTTCTTTTCCTGATATATAGATTTGTAAAGAAAACGAATTGGTAAGACAGTAGTTTTGAATCAGAGAGCAGATATTTAAATATCGATCAGTAATCTTTTTCAAATCAATATATTATCTATAATTATTTATTAAAAGGAGTAGAATAATGAATTTTTTATTTAAAATTATATATGTAAATTTTTTTATGTGCAGTCTGGCAGCTTCAGGGGCAACATTATGAAGAAGAAGATATTTGTTCGTTTTATTTTGATAACTCTTTTTCAGGTAACTTTATTTGCGCAGGAGGTGGAACAACCACTCAGCAAGCAAAGTCGTGATCCATCGGTAAAGCTTTTGCCAGATATTTTTTTAAATGCAGATTTTTCGGGCGTATATAGAAACCTTGATCAGGATCAGTTTGACAATTTGAGTATTCCAGGTTTTGGAGATGCTGGTTTTTATAGTGAAACATTGAATCCGTTAAAGGGATTTAATTTTAATTATGCCGAACTGGGAATGTATTCTGTTGTAGATCCATTTTTTGATCTGTTTGCAACATTTCATTTAACAGTGAGCACCTTTGAAATTGAGGAGGCATATGTGCGTACTCTGCGATTGCCGGGTAATCTTCAGTTGAAGTTTGGAAAATTTTTAAGTAGTTTTGGCCGGTTAAATGAGGTTCATGCTCATGCATGGGATTTTTCAGATCAGCCTCTGGTTTATCATTCTTTTTGGGGTGCAGAGAATCTGAATGAAATGGGTACACGTTTTACCTGGCTTATGCCGGTTCCTTTTTATTTGCTGACAGGTATAGAGGCTTTAACAGGAAACAACGATGTAAGTTTTGGAGCTACTGGTTTTTCTGACCCTGGAAATAATAATACAGTTGATAATGGAATGTTTCCAGGTATTTATATCGGTTACTTGAAAAGTTCATTTGATATTGGTGACCTGGTCGTTTTAACAGGTTTTTCCGGAGCACGTGGAACTATGCGAATTGATCACGATATTGTATCTCCAGGAGGATCGGGAATCTATGGAGATTCGAGTCTGTTTGGCGCTGATTTGACTTTAAAGTGGATCATTAGTTCTGTGAAGAGTCTGACCTGGCAAAGCGAATTTATATATCGATATGTAGACGGTTCTGAATATCTAAATAACGGAATGAAGCAATCTTATATGGCAAATCAGTCGGGACTTTATTCGCAGCTTGTATTTCAGATTTCAAAAACATGGAAAACCGGTATCAGGTATGATCTGTTGCAAAAAAATCAGGTTGTTGCCGGTATATTCAATAGAAGATATCCCCAGAACATGTCACGTTATACACCAATGATTGAATATTCGCCTTCGGAATTTTCCAGGTTTCGTCTGCAATACAGCTACGATCAATCAGGATACGAAGGAAGCAGTCGATTAATAAATCAGCAAGTTGCTCTTAATGCTAATTTTAATATCGGTAGCCACAGGGCACATTCGTTTTGAGAGGGGTTAATATGGTATTGATAGTTAAAATACATTCAAGGAGAAGAAGATGAAGCGTTTTTTTGTTTTTATGTTTATTGTAAAGAGTCTGGTTTGGGCCAGTTCAATCTATGCAGAAAAATTAAAGGTAGTAGCAGCGTATCCTTATATTGCATCGGTGACAGAGCAGATTACGGGAGGTACTGCAGATGTGCAGTTTCTTGCAAATGGAAAATGGGATCCACACTTTGTGGTGCCCAAGCCATCGTATATTTCACAATTGCGTGATGCAGATCTTTTGATAATCAATGGAGCAGAACTTGAGGTGGGCTGGATGCCACCTCTTGTAAGTCAGGCAAACAACTCTAAATTATCGGGTAACGGTACACTTGATCTTTCCCGTTTTGTCAAGCTTCAGGAAATCCCGCAGACTTTAAGCAGGGCATCCGGAGATGTTCATCCGGATGGAAACCCTCACTACATATTAAACCCTGAGAATATAATTCCGATAGCGCATGCAATTTTTACAAGGCTCTCTGAACTTGATCCGGATCATGCAATGACATACAAGGGAAACTTCGAGATATTTCAAAAAAAATGGCGGGAGAAGTTAAAAATCTGGAATGATCAAATGAAAAAATTGAAAGACATATCGGTAATAGAGTATCATGGTCTGTATCATTATTTTCTGGGGAAATATGGAATTAAAGTTGAGGGTACGCTGGAAAGACTGCCGGGGATCCCTCCTACACCCAAACATTTGGTATCTCTGGAAAAAATTATTGCAGATAAAAATGTTAAATTGATTCTGCAGGATGTGTATCACTCACCTGATTCTGCGCAGATGCTTGCAAAAAAAACAAATATCAGGATGGTGCTTGTTCCTCATGATGTTGGTGCTGTAAATGAAGCGAAAGATATTTTTTTACTATATGATGAGATCGTGCGGAGAATGACAAATGATTGATATTCTGATTTATGCATTTTTATTATCGGTCGTATTACTGGGTATTCACTCCTGGTATGGAATAGAGATTATTCGGCGGGGAATAATTTTTACTGATCTTGCAATAGGACAAATGGCTGCTCTCGGAGCAGCCGTATCTTTGCGTTTTTTTGATGGAAACTATGTGTACATTTTTTCTTTGATGTTTGCCCTTATTTCAGGTCTGGCCATTGCCCTGGTGTCACGACGAGGTAGAGATCACGAGGCCTTCATTGGATTATTGTATGCGTTTGGAATCTCGGCAATTTTTATTTTATTAAGCGGTTCACCGCACGGAATGGAAGAGATCGACAGGCTACTTGCTACAGATATATTATTTACTCCTCATATTGAAATTTTTAAAACTGCCTTGATTTATGCAGCGCTTGGTGTTGCGATTTTTCTTGCAAATAAAAGATTGTTGGGAATTACGAGAGAGATATTTTTCTTTTTAAGTTTTTCTTTGACGGTTACAAGTTCGGTAAGGTTGGCAGGTGTTCTGGTTGTCTTTGCTTTACTGGTAGGTCCTGCGTTAATTGCGTCACGACTTGGATCAGGTCGCATACTTTTAAAAGCATGGATCATAGGAACGATAATAAATTTTATTGCTATTTTTCTTTCTTATACCCTTGATTATCCGACTGGATATTCTATAGTTTTTGCTCATGCGATTACAGCAATTTTTTCATATCTTTTTTTGATTAGAAAAAGGGAGGAATCTATTTTGCCCACATCTCCGCCGCAACTGCGGCGGAGATGAAATCACGTCATCCATAGTTTGCCAAACTCACTTGTAGTGAACCTGTCGAGCTATGGCCCGGTGACGCAACGAGCTGCAAATTGAGTAGCAGAAGAAGAATATTCTGTCGCTGCCCATGCATAATTAAAATTTACTTCCTGTGTCATAGTAAGACTGTAAAATACTTTTGTGGAGGATGCATATACTGTATTTGTCACTGTGCCGGGAAAATATATGGTATCTATGGCAGGTTGAGATTTACTTCTATCAAGAATTGTTCTCAGTTCTGCAATAGTCGGCAATCGCCATGTTTTACCCGCCAAATTTAAATTATTGCAGTAACTAAGCGAATTAGCCCAGTTCCCGGTTGAGGCAGTACCGGAACATGTAGTATCATTATTCAATCCTCTGCTGCATTTTTGCCACAACAGACCTGTTTGCACATCAAGAACTGTGCCGTCACCTTTATCCATGTAAGGAGCCCTGGAACCGGTAGAACCAGTAACACAACGCACAGAGTTTATATCAACACTCGAGAAAGAAATTGCACAACCAACGCAACCGTTGATTGCAAAATCAACAGCCCAACGAAAACTTGAATTCGATGAAAGAAGTGTGGCTGTCCATGGAACCTCATTTGATTGCGAAAAATAGGTAGAAAATGCAGCACCATCTACACCAGGTCCGCCATAATTAATAATCGCTTCCAACTCTTCCAAACTGGGAAGTCTCCAATTTAACAATCCAGCATAGCCATTTGCACTATTTAAAGCATTAAGATCATTGCACCTGGTAGCTGCGTCCGTTCCGGTCAAAAAATCCATGTTTCCTGTTGCACAATTATTTCCAGAACGTCCCTCCACGCAATATTTCCATACAAGGCCAGAATCATTATCACTTGTTGTATAATCATTTGTATAGGTTGCGTTCTGTGAAGGACCCGTAAAATTTACATTTCTGCCAGCCTGTACCTGCCCGTCTTGACCTAAAGCGGGCGTCCCATCTACCGCTGTGCCAACGCATCCAATAATTTCTGTTCCGGCCATATCATAACATGCAGTTAGACCAGTTTTCTGTGGTTGTTTTCCAAAAAGGATTAATTGCACTTCTGTTGTTCCGCTGCCATTCCCATTTGAAAAAGTTACTGTATGCGATGTTAAACTTCCTGAATATGAAATCCATGTACCTGATATTTCGCCTGTAATCGGATCAATAGAAATTCCAGCAGGAAGAGCTGGATTAATTGAATAGGAAACCATAGGTCCACCAGACAAAATAGTAGGTGTTAAATTTCCTGCCACACCATTTTGAAATGGTGTACTTGAATAGCTCACGGAGGGCGCAGCATTCACCTTAATATTAATCGTCGTCTGGCAGCTGCCGAAGGCATTGGTCGCCGTGATAACATGATTCGTCGCCTCCTGGGCTGCTGTCGGCGTGCCGCTGATGGCGCATGTTACCGCGTCAATAGCGAGTCCGGCTGGTAGAGACGGCGCCGCGGTACACGATGTCGGCGGATTTCCGGTTAAGGTCGGTGATATGGTTGTTATCGCCGAATTTACCGGATATGAAAATGGTGAACCGGTATAACTTACAGTGGGGGCAGCCCCTACCGTAATATTAACGGTCGTTTGGCCGCTGCCAAAGGCATTTGTCGCCGTGATGGTGTAATCAGTTGCGCCCTGCAATGCTGTCGGAGTGCCGGATATGGCGCAGGTTGTGTTGTCGATCGAGAGGCCTGCTGGCAGAGACGGGTTTGCGGTACACGATGTGGGCGTATTGCCGCCCAGGGTGGCGATGATTGTTGTTATCGTTGAGTTTTGCGTGAATGAAAACGGCGAGCCGGTATAACTCACAGTGGGGGCAGCCCCTATCGTAACATTAATCGTCGCCTGGCCGCTGCCAAAGGCATTGGTCGCTGTGATCACATAATCTGTGGCCACTTGCGTTACCGTTGGCGTTCCGCTGATGGCGCAGGTCGTGTTGTCGATCGAAAGACCTGTCGGCAGAGCCGGCGAAGATGTGCAAGTTGTGGGCGGATTACCGGTCAAAGTCGGTACTTGTGGTACAATTGCCCAATTTACATGGAATGAAAACGGAGAGCCGGTATAACTCACGGTCGGGGCAATACCCAACGTAGTGCTACTAAACTCGGTTGATGCCAGACCAATATTACCAGGTTCATCAATTGCCCGCACTTTAAAAAAGTACTGGGTAAACGTTGTTAAACCCATGGCCGGGTAGCTGAGAGCGCCTGCTACCGTAGTCGCCAAAACAGCAAAGCTCGCATCGCTACAGCCGCCTGAGACTGTACTCTGGCAAACTTGATATACCAGATTTGCCGGGGCGGAGATATTATCTATTGCGTCTGTCCAGGAAAGATCAATCCGGGAAGAACTTATTGCAAGAGCGCCAAGGCCGGTTGCTGTTGGCGCCGAAGGCGCTGCGGTGTCGATGGTTACAAAAGAGCCATCGGTTGTTGTCGTTACTGTATTGCCTGCATTACCTGCGGCATCAGAAAATGCAATGTTTATAACAGCGCTGCCCTGTGGATCTGCAGAGAACACAACCATACTGGCTGTATACATAGAGGCCGATCCAGTAACAGTGGCGGTTACCCCTGCAATGGTCACAAGTGGAGTGGTTATGGGTTCGGAAGCTGTAATATTCAATGTTATGGTATCACCAGCTTTTGCCATTGCAGTTATTAGATTATTTGAAGAGATTGTTACAGAACTCAGCAGAGGCGGAGTAAGATCGAGAAGATAACTCACGCTTGCTGTGGAACATGGAGATACATTACCTGCAACATCTACTGCATGGGCATAAAAGGTATAACTACCCTCGGTCAATGGAGAGGTTGTCAGGTTAATGATTGTTCCTGTTGCAACTCCGCTGGCTATTGTAGCCGTGCATGTGCTATCGGTAAAAAGTTGAATGGTATCGCCGCTTGTTACACCACCTATCTGAATGGCCGGTGTTGTGTTGTTTCCTGGTGAAAACACCGGGCTGAAAAGAGCAAGTGATGCTGGCGCTATTGGCGCAGTGTTGTCTACTGTCACTGTTGCGCCTGATGGTGCAGAGATATTTCCGCTGGAATCAACAATATATAAAAGATAGGTGCCTGCTGCTGAAGGAGCTGCGATAGAAGTGGCTGTTCCGTCTGCAGTGGTCATGTTGGAACCAGTTAAAAATTGCGTTGTACCTGCCGGGGCAAACCATACACTATTACCAGCGCCTGCGGCAGTAATGGCAATCTGGCTTCCACCTGTTACCGTAGAGCTGACTGTCAAGACGCTATTCTGGTTGGCGGGAGCTGCGGTATCTATGTTTACAAAAGAGCCATCGGTTGTGGCAGTTACTGTATTGCCTGCATTACCTGCGGCATCAGAAAATGCAGAAATATTAATAGCAGAGCTGCCCTGCAGGTCTGTAGCTTGAACAACCATACTGGCTGTATACATAGAGGACGATCCTGAAACAGTGGCGGTTACCCCTGCAATGGTCACAAGTGGAGTGGTTATGGGTTCGGAAGCTGTAATATTCAATGTTATGGTATCACCAGCTTTTGCCAGAGTTGGATCCAGATTATTTGAAGAGATTGTTACAGAACTCAGCAGAGGCGGAACTACATCTGCAGAAATAACAACTACCTGAAATGTAACTGGTACGGCATCGGTTCCATTTCTGGATACTGTGGCGGTCAGGGTAACTGTAATATCGCCTCCGGCTGACGGTTGCGTAACAGTAACCGTTCCATCAGCAGCAATGGAGACAGCGGGGTTATCGCTTACCCAGCTGATGGTTGTTCCGTTGGCGCCTGTAACTGGTACAACAAAATCTTGTGTAAGATTTGTTGCATTGTCTGTTCCGGTAAATGTAAAGTCGGTAATATCAAGGGCAGCCTGGTCGGTTGCTACTGCCTGGGTATCTGTCAAACCGGGCGTACTCTGGTTTGAACTTTTATTTTCTGAACTACATTTGATTACCATAAAAGAAATGGCAATCAATGTTACTGCAATGCGCAGATTTAATCTTATTGGTTTCATGATTTCCCTCCTTCATTTATCCATATATAATATACAGATATCAGAAATCAGGCTTTTTGATACCTGTAAAAATTATTTTTTATATATATTTATCTTATGATAAATTTATGATTTTATTTGTATTTTGTCAAATATTTTCTCAAAATTAATATTTTTGTTTTATGTTGGTGGCAACTATCTGTATAAATTGCGGCTAATTGCATCGGCAACTTTCCAGGCACTTGCTATAGGATCGAGCATTGACCTAAATAAAATTGCAAAAAAATCAGGTTAACTCATAACTTTTAATGTTCCTTATTCAAGGCTGGTATTAAAAGAATCATTCTAAGATATTTTGTGACCTATTAATCTTTACTTTTTTCAGAAACCAGTCCCTCTCCATTTGGGACTTTGTCGAGTCCGGGGAGATAGGTGACGAAATCATGCTGATTTAGCGAGCCTTACACCGTAGAATTTTTCATAGGGCGTCAAACCATTTAAAGACCAGTGAGGTCT
>Ga0224495_10000189_pt1 | contig 49309 bp, 43 predicted proteins | sample SF_Jul11_sed_USG_FD_168128 | JGI IMG/M metagenome (GOLD analysis project Ga0224495, IMG submission 168128) | Sediment microbial communities from San Francisco Bay, California, United States - SF_Jul11_sed_USGS_4_1 | ecosystem: Environmental > Aquatic > Marine > Sediment | place: USA: California...
ATCCCTCCGGCATTATCTGCGATGGGACCATAGGAGTCTGTCGACATGACGATACCGATGGTCGCCAACATACCTACTGCAGATATGGCTATTCCATAAAGACTATACAGCTTAAAGGAGATAAAAATCGCGGCTGCGATTGTCAAGAGAGGAAGGATCGTGCTTTGGAAGCCAACGGCTAAGCCGGTGATCAGGGTTGGCGCACTGCCTGTTTGAGCTGTCCTGGCAATCGTTTTTATCGGAGGACCTGACGTGAAGTATTCACTCTCCAAGCCGATGAGAATCCCGGCTACCATCCCGATCAGAACAGACCAAAAAACGTTCATGTGACCATCCACGGATACGAGAAGAGCTTTGATCGAGAAGAAAGAACCCACGATGAATATCAGGCCACTGATGTAGTAGGAGTTCCTTAGAGCCGATTGGGGGCTGATATTTTTAAGCATGTTGATGGAAAAAACTCCGATGATGGAACTCACCAGGCCTATCACAATCAAGAGCAACGGAAGAGCCATATGATTCAGCCTGGCTGTCAGAGTCGCTCCTATGGCTATAGAAGCAATCACAGAGCCCACGTAGGATTCAAACAGATCTGCGCCCATTCCAGCTGTATCTCCCACGTTGTCGCCGACATTATCGGCTATCACACCTGGATTGCGGGGATCATCTTCTGGAATTTTCGCCTCGACCTTTCCGACAAGGTCTGCTCCAATGTCGGCGCTTTTGGTATAAATACCACCTCCTACACGAGCGAAAAGAGCCACAGAACTAGCTCCCATGGCAAAGCCATTGATGATTTCCGTGTTTTTTGTGAAAAAATAGAAGAGGCCAATCCCTGCCACTCCCAGCGCGGCGACAGAGATGCCCATCACAGCCCCGCCCTGGAAAGCGATGGTTAGAGCTCTAGGCGTTCCGCCTTCGATAGCACCCTGAGTTGCGCGGACAGCCGAACGGGTCGACGCTTTGAGTCCGATATATCCAGCCAACATGGAACAAAAGGCACCTGTCAAGAAAGCCAGACTTGTATATATCAAGAAAAGTTTCCACAGAACCAGAAACATCACCACAATAAAAATAGAAATGTAACTGTATTCACGTTTGAGGAAGACCATGGCACCGGAATGCACAGCCTCTGAAATTTCCACCATCTTTTCGTTTCCTCTAGGATACCTTTTGATCAAAAAATACAGAACCAGTGCAAATAAGAGTCCCAACAGACCGAATATGAACGAATAAGGAATGAAGTTAAGCATTGCCATTTTTAAGCCTTTTTACGGAAAATTAGCTTTCGATGTATAGCACAATTTCTCTTGAATTTCAAATACCAGGAGCATAGGAATAGCACCTCCATATCCGCGATGAGGGGAACATCTAACCTAGTGAGGTAGTGCGGCGGCGGTTCCTGTCCGTCCAAAGCCCATGGTGGGGGGGTGGGAGCTTCTTGGCGAGGATGGAGGTGAACCGGCGCTGTAAAAGAATGTTCAGACAGCTTGCCCGAAGAGGCTGTACGGTCCACATGAAGTGATACGAACTTGGAGGAATTGATGGATGACCTCTTTGTTGGAGTTAAAGTTGACAACTTGGTATCCTTGGTTTCGTCCTGAATAGACATGGGGATCCTTTTTGCTTCTTCCTGTACACAGAACCTTCTGCGTTTGACCTAAGAAGGATCTGTTTACCTCGAGTTGAATCTTCTTCTGGAGTGCCTGAACCTGGATGAGTCTCTTTTTTTTCTCTTCGAAAGTAACATTGTCCTTTTCCTTGGAGGCGGATGTGAAAGGTCGAGGTGAGTAGCGGAAGGAAAAAATATTGGTAAACCGGACAGTTTCGATAAGGCTCAAGGTCTCGTCGAATTCTTCTTGTGTTTCGCCAGGAAACCCGACAATAATGTCGCTGCTCAGGCTGATATCAGGCATCAAATCACGCAAAACTGCGATTTTTTCCAGATATTCTTCCCGTGTGTAATCCCTGTTCATCCTCTGAAGAACTGAGGTGGAACCCGACTGAATAGGAAGGTGAAGCTGATGACAGACTTTGCTAGCTTCTTTCATGGCAAGCGCAATATTTTTAGTGAAATTTTTAGGATGAGAAGTAATGAACCTTATCCATTCAATACCCTCTATATGGTCAATTTCTTCCAGCAGAACCGGGAATTGATGCCCTGTATCAGGATCCTCGTAGGAATTGACATTCTGGCCGAGAAGCTGAATTTCTTTGTATCTTTTAAAAGCTAGGTCTTCAGCTTCTGCCAGTATGTGCGACATGGGCCTGCTCTTTTCTCGTCCCCTGGTGAAAGGAACAACACAATAGGCACAGAAATTGTTACATCCCTCCATGATTGTGATGTATGCACTGACAAGACTCTCCCGCCTTACCTGTTGGAACGGAATTTCGTGCCACTCCGTGCTCCATTGCGTGGATATGACTTTCTCTCTTGGACTTGGAGGAAGAAGATGAGGAATTTGCCAGTAATTGTCTGGTCCGATAACAAAGTCGATGGAAGGTTTTTTATCCCATAATTTGGACCTATAAAGCTGGGCCACACATCCAACAACTCCGATAAGAGCCTTATTTTTCTTTTTGATGGATTCAAGCCGCCCCAGCAGAGAATAAAGTTTTTGTTCGGATTTTTCTCTGACAGCACAGGTGTTGACAATGATAAGTTCGCTTTCTTCGGGTGAGAGAGCAGGTTCCAACCCTGAAGAATTGAGCAGCCCAGCGAGGTGTTCGGAATCGTTCTCGTTCATCTGGCACCCAAATGTATGGATGTAATATCTCAATTTGCTCTTTCTCATTCTCCTATGGGATAATGGAATACACTCCGTCGAATCAGTTAAGTCTTCTGACGAGGACTAGATAAGATTTTCGAGTATCTCTGTGGCATTTTGGACAAATTTGGGACATAACGTCTTAAAGAGTTTTTCTTCTTCTACGAACTTCAGTCCCTCCTCAGTGTTCAAGTCCTGACCCAGCAAATCCTTGCAGATTATGCTCTCGTTCAAGTTTTCAAACCTCTTTATGAACTCTCTCACTACTTGGTATGTTTTTTCTCTAGCCTGTATGTCTTCGGCTTTTGTTCTTCCGTATTTCAAACCGATGACCAACAGTGCTCCTGAAACAGCCCCGCACATCTCCCCCCTGTGGGCAATTCCACCACCGAAAGACTGAGATATCCTCAATGCTGTGTTTAAGTCAAGCCCAAATATATCGGAAAATGCGGAAAGTACGGCCTGTGAGCAACTGAATCCTTCCTTGAAGCGTGAAAGCGCGAGTTGAACATGTTCCATTTTTTTCTCCAATCTTATGTATGCATATCAATCCACAGCATAGGAGTAGTCATCCTGCTGGTGATAATTCAAGGTTATGTGTGAGCATTTCTCTTGCATTGTTTAGTGCTGTTTCTGTGATGCGACTCCCTGTGAGAAGTCGTGCGATTTCTTCTACACGTTCTTCGAAGGATAGTTTTTTCACCAGGGTGAAAGTCCTCTCCTTTTCGATTTTTTTATCGATTCGGAAGTGATGAACGGCAAAAGATGCAATTTGGGGAAGATGGGTGACACAGATCACTTGGTGTTGTTTTGCAAGGTCTCGGAGTTTTTGCGCCACGAATTCTGCGGTTTTCCCTCCTATACCAGAGTCGATCTCATCGAATATCAGAGTCTTGAGTGTTTCTGTTTCTTTTCCTATTGATTTCAGGGCGAGCATGATCCTAGAGAGTTCTCCTCCTGATGCGATCCTACGCAGAGGTTTTTTTTCTTCTCCTGGATTAGGGCTTATAAGAAACTCAACTTCCTCTGTACCGGTGTCCCTTATTTTTTCGCTGTTTTCTTTTTCCAGCGGAAATGAACGTATATCAATATTGAAGCGAGCTTTTTTCATTCCGAGGATGCCGATTTCTTTCTCCACGGCTTTCTCCAGTTTTCGAGCACTCTTTCTTCTTTTTTCTGCGAGATCATGACATAGAGATTTGTATTGAACAAAAGTGTTTTCGATTTCTCTCCCCAAATCAGCCAATTTTTCGTGACTGAGACTTAACTCCTGCATCTCATTCTTTGCTTTTTCTAGGTAGGAGAGGATCTCTGTTATCGAGCTTCCGTATTTTCTTTTCAGGTTTTCGATCAGGCTCAATCGCTCCTCCAGCTTTTCCAATCTTTCTGGAGAGGCTGTCTGTTTTTCTTTGAATTTTATAAGGGAATCGGAAAAATCGTCGATGGTTATAGCGAATTGAGCGATGGCTTCTTCAGTAGGTTTAAGAGACCTATCAAAGCCTGATAAGTCACTCACCACATTTTGGAGCTTAGACAGGAGCGATGAGACTGAATTCTCCTGCTCATAAGCGAGCGTTAGAGCCGTTTCAATAAGCAGGGTAATTTTTTCGGCATTTTTTAAAATGTTTCTCTCTTGCCGGAGCTCTTCTTCTTCCTCTGGACAGAGTTCAGCCTTTTCCATCTCCTTGATTTGGAAGTTCAGAAAATCGAGCCGTTGTTCCCGTTCTTTATCTCTGGCTTCAAGCTCTCTCTTTGTGCGGATGAGCCTTCTGAGTTCTTGAGCTGTCTGTGCGACCTGCTGCCTTAGAGGGATGGCGTCTGCATAGAAATCGAGGTAATCCAGTTGGTATTCCACATGACGGAGAAAAACATGGTCGTTTTGCCCATAGATGTCGATCAGATCGTTTCTCAGAGACTTGAGCTTTTTAATCGGAACCAGAACACCGTTTATATACCCTCTTCCTGTACCTTGCTCAGAAATTGTCCTAGAGATGAAAAGTTCGTCTTCTTGGTCTGAAGGAAAGCCTTCCAGGTTGATCTTTCCCTGTGCAAAGTGAAATATCGCCTCGACAGATGTCTCTTTTTTCCCTGTTCGAATCAGATCTGGTGAGCCTTTCTCCCCAAGTACCAGTCTAATGCCGTCGATGATTATGGATTTCCCAGCACCGGTCTCTCCAGTCAAGATGGAGAAACCCTTTTCAAGGTCTATTTCAATCTCTTCGATGGTGGCCAGGTTTTTTATGCAAAAGGATTTGATCATGGAAGAAATTTATCTTTTTTCTATTTCTATTTTGTAATCTTTATAGGCACCAAGGCCTTTTCCATGTTTATCCTGCCGTATCCGATGAAATCATCCTTTCCCGGGTATTCACCTGTATTAGTATCATCTGCAGAGAACCTAATCACATCCATAATCTCATCGGCAGAGAGCCAGGACTTGATGCTTTTGATCAGAGCAACCATGCCCACAACATGCGGGACAGAAGTGGATGTCCCACCCAAGAATCCGTAAGGGATGGAACCTTCTCCCCAGTACCAGGTGGGAACACACCCAACGATGCGCACACCAGGAGCCGCCACATCCACCTCTGGGCCATAGTTGGACCATGTGGGTCTCAGGTCGTCAAAGTCTGTGGCTGCCACGGCTAAACAGAATTCATCGTAAGCAGCAGGATAGAGGACTGGCTCCCCATCATTACCAGCGGATGCAACACAGACAACGTCTTGGCTATGCGCATACTGCAAGGCATCTTCAAGTGAGGGGACCGCTTCATCCGGTCCTAAAGCAAATCCCAGGCTCATGTTGATCACATCGGCACCGTTATCGACCGCGTGATATATGGCATCGATGAGCCAACTCACATATCCCGTCCCATCATCACTGATTGCTTTTATGGGAAGAATTTTGCAGTCCCACGCGACTCCAGCAACCCCTTCGTTGTTATTGGTTTTAGCGGCAGCGATTCCAGCTATGAAAGTTCCGTGACCCTCGTCATCAGTCGGATCCTCATCGTCGTTTGCAAAATCGTAACCATTAGATATTGTTTTATCTTCAAGATCTGGATGTCCGAAATCGATACCCGTGTCGATAACAGCGATGATGATGTCTTCACTTCCCTCCGTCTCTTCCCATCCCTCCAGTGCCTTGATATCTGCTCTGTCTTTTCCATGAGGGCTTCCTGGAATCCCGATATCCTGGCCTGTATTACGCAAGGCATACTGATAATCGAAAAATGTATCATTAGGTTCGCGAACAGCCGTGATGTAAACGATATAGTTTGGACAGGCATACTCAACGTCAGGATTCCGCTCAAGTGCCCAAACCATCTCTTCTACGGTCAGATATTCTGGAAGCTGAAGTTGGTAGATATTGGACCTTCTCATTTTCTTTATCGTTCCTGCCTTGTAGGCGCTTATGGTTGTCTTAATATGGAAATCTGAGACCATGGGTTTGAATTTGACCAAGACTTGGTCCGGAGCATAACGCTGCTCTTTCAGGTGAAAGGGTTGGTCGTCATTGATGGATTGGAGACGTACCTGAAACTGCCTATTATTTTGCCTCTTGTTTTTGGAAAGTCGAGTCCGGTCAAAGTCTGATGAGAAGAGAAAGATAAAGATGATGGAAAGAAGGAAGAATGGTTTGTTTTTTCTCATCATTTCCTCCTTTTAGAATGAAAAAGCAGCGACCGCCAGAAATCCCATATCTATCCCATTACGGTTCTTGCCTTCCTCATCCTTATAACTGTAAGGCAGGAGATGTATTTCACCCCTGAACGAAAAGCCCTTTCCAAGCTCAAAAATACTTCCTAGCGTTCCTTCGAACATGTTCGTTCCGTTGATTTTTTTCTCCTCTGTTCCTTCAAGAGTTTGAATAACCTGGTCCATCTGGAATGTGCCCCAAAGTTTATTGTAACATACACGAAGATAGGGATAGAATCGTTCCAATCCAGTGTATTGGAAAACAGGGCCAACAGATGCTCTTGTCCAGGTTGGTTTTCCGGTAATCGTCCCTTGAACATTAAGCACAGTTGTGTCCCAATCCTTTTTCTTCCCGATATTATGAACGATTTGTCCGAATACGCCGATCTCAAAATTGTTCAAAGAGAAAAGACTCTTTTTGAGTTCTGCGCCCAAAATATATCCTTCTATGTTGCCCACCTCCAGCTCCACAGAAAACGGCAATTGCCTGAAGACAAGGCCATCGAAGCTCGTCATGGCAAATCCGATAATGCCATTCAGAGACAATCCCCAGTCCATTTCGAGTTCTGTGTTCAGAGCAATCATGGTGGATTTTAGATCAGAAGTATGTTTCTTGTCATCCCAGGTAATTTTTCGAGAAAAATATTCAAAATGGATTCCAGGTTTAATCCTAAAGCTAGGCTCTTCCTGGATCTGAGGAAAACTGGATCGAGGCAGGCTGAGAACGATGAGAACAGCAACCAAGTACGAACTGATTTTTTTCATTTCATCCTCCACTAAACTTTTTAGTTGTCCTTTTTCTTTTCGATTTCATCCATTCTTTCCTGAGCTTTTTTTGCGAACTTGCTTTGAGGATAGTCGGATATCAATTTGGTGAAAAAAGGCACGCTTTCTTCGATCTGGTTTGAATGATAATAAGAATCTCCAAGAAGGAAAAAGATCTCATCAAGCTTCGAGTATGTTGGGTAATTCGATAAGATTTCCTTCAACCGGCTTATAGAAGCTCTGTAGACTCTTCTTTTGTAATAAAGCTCTGCTATGCTCTGGCTGTGTTCGGCTAATCGCTCCTCGCAGATCTTAATATGCTCTCTTGCCAATTCAGTCTCTTCACTCAGAGGATATTTGGTCACGACCTGTCTGAATTCCAAGAGGGCTTGTTCGGTTTTGGTTTGATCCCGTCCTGGCTTTAAGACTTTTTTAAAAAAAGTCATGCCTATCTGATACTGTGCGTAGGGAGCAGATGGACTCAAAGGAAATTCCCTGACAAAATCCCTGTATTCGGAAGCAGCCAATATCATGCTGCCCTCATCCCCTTGGTGAAAATAAGAATCCGCGATTGCAAGTTTTGCCCGTTGAGCATAGAAGCTCTTAGGGAAGGAGTCGATCACTTGTCTGAGGTAAAGGCGTGCTTTTTCAGGATCTTTTTTGATGAACTGCTCACCCATCTTGAATAAGGCTTCATCAGAGGAAGCGATTTCAGGATCGATAACTAATTTTTGTTTTTTACAAACTGGACTTATCATCAAAATAAAAAAGATGAGCCCAAGAGTGATTAGCCGTGTGTTCATTTTTTTTCCTTAAAATTGATTTACTCTCTACTGATTGTTCGAATCCAAGCCCATTCTTCTCCCAATCCATCTTCCAGAGAAGTGCGGGGATTGTAATTCAAATCTCTCTCAGCCTTTTCGATGTCCGCAAAAGTGTGACGAACATCGCCTTTCTGGCCTTCTTGATATTTTACTCTAACCTTTTTTTGGCATGTTTCTTCAAAAATGGGAATCAGATCGGCCAATTTTCTTCTCGTGCCTCCTCCGACATTATAAATCTCTCCTGCTTTTCCATTTTTAATAGACGATACATTAGCCTCGATGATATCATCGATGTAGGTAAAATCTCTCGTTTGTTGGCCATCTCCAAACACAGTTATTTCTTTGTCTTGGGCAATGGCTTTGAAAAATTTATGGAAGGCCATATCTGGACGTTGGCCAGGCCCATACACTGTGAAAAATCTCAGGGACACACAAGGAATTCCATAATTTTTATAATACAGAAAACAGAGGTTTTCTGCTGCCAATTTGGTGACACCATAGGGGGAGAAGGGATGGAGTGCACTCGTCTCATCCATCGGGAGATGACGGCATAATCCGTAGACCGAAGAGGAAGAGGCGTAAATGATTTTATTTGTCGAGACTGACTTGGCTGCTTCAAGTAGTCTTTGCGTGGCTTCAATATTATTTTTGGTATAGATCGAGAAATTCTCTCCCCAGCTCGTTCTGACGCCAGGCTGAGCGGCCAGATGAAAGACAGCATCTATCCTTTCCATTATTTTTATCAAATCCAACCCAAGAATATCTTCAGGAAGGAATTCAAAATTTTTCTGTTTGAGAAGAGGACCAAGATTCAATTCCTTGATCCATTTTGGATAAAAGTCTGTGAACGAGTCGATACCGAGAACATTCGCTCCATCTTGAAGAAGCCTCCTGCAGAGATGAGATCCAATGAATCCGGCTGCTCCGGTAACAAGGTAGTTCAGGGAAGGCATTATTTGCTGACCTCGAGTGTGATACGATTTCTTTTCTGGATCTTAGAACCAGGAGCTGGAGATTGGTTGATGATTATTCCTGAATCGAGGCCGCGATAATATCGGTAACGAGTATCTCCAACGTTGAAATCCATTCTTTTTAGCTGAACGATCACGTTGGTTGCCCCTTTTCCGATCAAATCGGGCATCAAGTATCTGATCTCATGCTGCCCCTGACTGACGAGAAAGCTAATCGGTGTGTCTCTTCCCACTTCCTCATTGGGAAGAGGATACTGCCCGATAATTTTTCCTGCAGCATATTTAGGTGTGTGCACATGGGATATTTTGCCTTTTCGTAATCCAGCTTGATCCAAGATCGATCCAATGGTTTGAAGATTTTTACCCACCAGCTCTGGAACGATGACCTTCTCTTTGCCTGCACTTAAGACGACCATGATGTCGGTGTTTAACTTGACTTTTGAATTCGCCTGAGGATCTTGATAAATGATTCTTCCTCGCTCGTAACGTTCATGGAGTCTTACACCACTTTGGACGATGTTTATTTTCTTCTGAGCTAGCTCAGACTTCGCTTCTTCCATCGTTTTTCCGATGAGGTCGGGAAGGGTGATCATCTCGCCCTTGAGAGTGATTTGGAAAGAGAGAATAGTGCTTAAGAAGAAAAGGTTAAGGAAAAGCAGCACATAAAGCGTATAATTAAAAAACTTTTTCGCAGGCATCAGTTAATTTTTTCAACACAGTGTAAGACTATCTATACCATAGAATCATAACCAAGTAAACATTAAAAAAGTTTCCCATATGGGGAAAAAGGAATCGGATTTGCCGGGAGAAGGACTTTTTTTTATAATAGGGCTCTGAGGAAAGGAGGTACACGTTGATGTCAGATTACATGGCTGAATACTCGGATTTCCGAAGTGATACGGTCACGCGTCCCACGGAAAACATGAGAAAAGCCATAGCCGAAGCGGTTGTGGGAGATGATGTGCTGGGTGATGATCCCACTGTGCAAAAACTCGAGGCCATGGCTGCGGAAATCATGGGAAAAGAAGCTGGTCTTTTTGTCCCATCGGGTACGATGGGAAATTCCATCTCCATCAAAGTCTGGACAAAGGAGCTAGAGGAAGTCATCGTGGAATCCCGTGCCCATCTGTATAACATGGAATCCACACATATGACTTTTATAGCAAGGGTAACTCCACGTCCTCTTCCATCCGATCGTGGAGCTATGAATCCAGAGGAAGTTGAACGCAATATACGAAAACCCTCTGTTCACATTCCACGCACCTCTCTTATTTGTGTGGAAAACTCACACAACAATTGGAGCGGAGCGGTCGTTCCGATGGAAAATCTTAAAGCCATCAAGGAGATTGCGGACAGACACGAGGTTAAAATTCATTTTGATGGAGCCCGGATTTTTAACGCCAGCCACGCTTCTGGAATTCCTGTTCATGAGTATGCAAAAATTGGAGATTCTCTCATGTTTTGTCTGTCAAAAGGGCTTTCAGCACCAGTAGGTTCCGTGCTGGTGGGTCCAAGAGATTTTATTGATTATGCGCGACGGGTTAGGAAGGCTCTGGGCGGAGGAATGAGGCAAGTGGGAATTCTTGCTGCAGCAGGAATTGTCGCTCTGACAGAGATGGTGGACAGGTTGAAGGAAGACCATGAGAGGGCAAAAAAATTGGCCACATTTATCGCAGAATTGCCCGGAGTCAAGTTGAATCCTGAATTGATCCAGACCAACATCCTCATCTTTGGATTTGAACACTCCAAACTCTCGATTCCAGAGTTTTTAGCCAAGCTGAAAGAGCATAAAATATTGGCCTTAGCCACAACAGGGGGCATCCGTTTCGTTACGCATAAGGACATAGACGATGCGGATGTAGAAAAGGCCATGGAGGCTTTTAAAAAGATACTCACATAGACAGATCCACCAACTCTGCGATGTCCCAAATCTTAAGCCTGTTCTCCATATCTTTGCTTTTGATAGCATCATCGAACATCGTAACACAGAAAGGACAGGCCGTGGCAATCCACTCTGGATCTGTGGCGAGTGCATCCTCTAGGCGATGGATGTTGATTCTCTTGCCGATCTTCTCGTCCATCCACATCCAGCCTCCTCCTGCTCCGCAACATTGGGATTTCCTTCTAGAGCGCTTCATCTCTCTGATATCCAGTGAAGGGATGGCTTCTAGCACTCTTCTTGGAGGATCGTATATGTCGCTGTATCGTCCAAGATAACAGGGATCGTGGTAGGTAAGCCTTTTAGCTAGTGCTTTCTCTAATTTCAATCGACCAGCCTGGATCTGTCCCTGGAGAAATTCGGCATGATGGATCACTTCAGCTTCAAAGCCCAGTTGAGGGTATTCGTTTTTGAGCGTGTTAAAGCAGTGAGGACAAGTGGTCAATATTTTTTTGACCTTGTAGCGCTTGAGGATCTCTATGTTTGTCTGGGCAAGAATCTGGTAGAGGTATTCGTTGCCCACGCGTCTGGCCGGATCTCCACAGCATCCCTCTTCCATCCCGAGAATAGAGAATTTTGTTCCCAGATGATTCAAGATTCTTACTAAAGCCATAGCTACCTTTTTGTTGCGGTCGTCATAAGAACGGATGCACCCCACGAAAAAGAGGTAATCCACGTCTTCTCCCGACATTTCTGACATAACCGGGACATCCAACTCTTCCACCCAATCCGCGCGAGTTTCATAGCCTAAACCCCAGGGATTTGAATTTTTCTCCAGGCCTCTAAAGGCCTCCATGAGCTCCTCGGGGAATTTGCTTTCCATCAAAACCTGATAACGTCTCATATCAATGATTTTGTCCACATGTTCCACATAGACCGGGCAATGCTCCATACAGTTACGGCAAGTTGTGCAGGCCCAGAGGACATCTTCCTCGATGACATTACTGATAATTATAGGAACTTCATCGAGGTTGGTTTTTTGAGCTTTTGCTTTGAGAACCTGAGGTCCTCTCTCATGCAGATGATTTTTCAAGTCAAGGATGAGGTTCTTCGGAGAGAGAGGTTTTTCAGTAAGGAACGCAGGGCAGTGGTCTTGGCACCTTCCGCACCGTGTGCAGGCATCCAGATCCATGAGCTGCTTCCAGGTGAATTCCTCGATTTTGGCCACTCCAAAACTTTCAGCATCTTCATCTTCCAAATCCATATGGGAAAGTGTTCCCTTGGGCTCAAAGGATCGAAAGATCATGTTAAGGGGAGAGCTTACCATGTGAAACAGTTTGGAGTAGGGGATAGAGGCGATGAAACCAAGGACGAGAAAGAAGTGGATGCGAAAGGTGAGCATCGCCAGAAATCCCTTGGTAGAGGGACTGAGGCCTGTGCCGTCTATGAGCGAAGCTATGATGTTGCCTAACGGGGCCCAAGCTTGAATATCCTTTCCGATGATGGACAGTCGAAGGCTCTCCAGGAAAAGTCCTGTGCAGAGAATGAGTAACAGGAAAGCAAGAGAAAGTAGATCATCGGGTCGATTATCCAGTCGGGATGGACGAGAGATGTACCTGCGGTAGATGGCCAGAAACAGGAATCCGATTCCTAGGAGAGCAACAACATCCAAAAAGAGAGAGAGAAGTCGGGCGATGGATGCAGGGACAGCAAACATAAACTGAACGATCACAATAACTGCGAAAGGGACGATAAATCCCAGAAATATGAAAAGATGAATAAGACCAGGATACCTGTCCTGTAAAATTCTACGGTGCAAAATTCCTTCCACCAGAAACGACTTTATCCGTATTCCAATATTCTCTGGCCTTTTTACCACTTTCCCGATCTTCCACAGGCGAAAGCGTCTATTTAATCCATAGAAAAAGGCAGCGAGGCTGAGGAGGATAAAGAAAATGTCGAAGGCTTTAATCATATTCTATCAGGCCTAATCCTCTTTCATGCTGAGACCCTCTACAGTCCATGTCCTTCCGGGTGCCAGCATTACGTCATGACAGTTCAAACATTTCTGGTTCTTTGGGGGTCCAAAAAACTCTCTGATGTGACACTCGAGGCATTCTGGGACCGATGGTCTGTTCGTCCCACCCGACATATATTCATGTCCTGCTGTGCGATGGCAGTCCACACAGTCCAAATCCTCATGTTTGTGTATCCGATGGTTAAAATGGATGACCTGCTTTTTAATCCTATACCCCCATTCCAGGACATCCTCGTGACACTCCAAGCATCTCTGGGAGGTGAGTTCATCGTCAGCCAGATATTCTGGCGGAACAAAAGGTATGAGCCTTTTTCCCCTGGAATGGCATTCGGAACAGGCCGTTGATTCTGCAGGATGCCCGCTCGATTTCCTCCACAGCTCGATAAGCTCTGAATGGCACTGCTCGCAGACTTTCTCGCTCGTAGCAGAATAACGGATGAGATAGGCCAGACCTCCACCAACACCTAACAAGATGATGAGAATCAAAAAGAGAAGCATTATCCAGAATCGTCTTTTATATTTCTGTCTTAACATTTTTCTGTTACTGCCTGTTTTCTAGACTCAGGAGATAGACTTCAGGTGTTTCTTTACCTTGAGGAGGTCCTACGAGAAGGATTCTCTCTCCGCTGTGGCTCACAAACCGAGGGGCCCAAAAGGCCGGATAACTTGGAAAGTCCATCGGGACTAATCCACGGATATACCCTGGAGTGTTTTCGTCGAAGGCCACCCTTTCCTGATCTGTTTGGAGATCGAGGATGATCCCTTTGTATATATTTTTATAAAGGATAAACCGACCATCACCGGACAGGTCAGAGAACTCTTCGCGGGAGGCTAGCCGGGATTCGAGAAGTTTAAGATTCGATCCGTCAGTGTTAATGATATAAGTCCCGATTCCTTGTTTTTTCTTTCCAGAATAAAAGAAGATGACTTTTTCTCCATCTTGACTGATTTCGGCAAGGTTAAACCAACGGTCATGAAAGTCGGTGATCTTTCTCATATCGCTTGTGTCCCAATCGTACACGTAGAGATCGTAGTCGGTGTTATCTTCGGAGGCTTGGGCGCCGAAAAGCACCTTCCCTCCAGATCCACTCATCCCGAAGGCCCAGCCTCCTCCTGTGAGAGGTCGGCAGGGGATGGAGGGCCACTCCCATTGTTTTCCATTGAAGACGGGTTCAAGAATGGTTTTCTGTTCCATACGCACAACATCCAGCAGAACAATGGCGCTTGCAGTGCCGTAACGGATTGGACCTGAATATCCTTTCACGGAACAGGCAATTCGGCCTCCGTCCCAGCTTGTAGCGTAATTGGCTACTCTTTCCCATTCATCGGTCTTGAAATCAAAGGCTTTCATGTCCTTTTCCTGCAAAGCCTCAATCGGGAAAGGGATGATCCTGAGATTGGTGCGGTCTGTGTTGATAACGGCAAGGTAATGATCAAGGATGCTCTCGGGTTGGTCTAGGCTCAACGAAAAAACAGCAACTTGTGCGTTTCCGCTCAACACAGGAGGTTTCGACCCCACGAGGAGGGCGGTGTCCTGATAGGGATCGGGTGCCTTCAGTTGTCTGTCGCGAAAAAGCTCGGTTTCTTTGCCGTTCTCGATATTCATCATCCTGACAGTTTTTGTGATTTCCTCTCCATTTTTGATCTCGAGCACATAAAGCATCCACTGGCCATCATCACTCAAACAGGGATAATGAACCACATTGTTTCCCGAATGCGTTATCCTTGTTATGTGACCACGGTCTTCTCTTCTATCAGGATAGAGAGACGTCAAGGTCATGCAGATGAGGACCGATGTGATGGAAACGAAAGCCATTCTCTTTTTCATGTCTCCCCACCTTTCATTATTCTTCAATCTTGTGAACCTGAACCACTGTATCTTTTGAGGCCAGACCACCTCCTACAGGGTCTATGCACTCTTCGATGATTTCGTTCGGATTTACACCCTTTCCTTTTTTGCTCCACCAGATAAGCTGAGTGTCTCTATCCTTACTGCGGAATTTTCGAGCTTGGGCCACATTTCCGAAGGCCGTGTGTCCCAATCCTTCGGCCAGGGCCACAGAATCCGGATGAATCCGGTGGGTGATCAACACCCGCATGTTTATACTCCCTAAGGAAGAGGTCACTCGAACCCTGTCTCCGCTCTTTATGCCAAGCTCAGAGGTTTTATCTTTGTTCATCCATAATCGGTTTTCGTGAAGAATCTCCCGTGCCCATTTGCTGTTTTCTGTGCCTTTCGTGTCGACATTGGACTTGAACGGAGTGAGAACAAACTCATGGGTTTTCATCTCCCCGTGGGCAGGAATAGCTTGATAAGTAGGGAGGGGAGTCTGGCCTTTCTCCCTTGGACGCTCATCAGAGACCTCCAGCCGTTCTGCGCGTGGAGGCATGTGATTGGTATAGCTGATCCAGAGGCCTTTCTCTCTTAGAGACTGAAGATCCACTTCCTGGTCGGAGAGAGTGGATATCATATCTCTCACATATTCTTGCGTATTCTCAAAAGGAAGACCTTTGTGGATATTCCCCTCGATTTTTCTGGCTAATTCTAGACAGAAATTCCCCACCTCTTTGGCTTCTCCTTTGGGCTGGAACGTAAATTCCAGAAGCTTCCCCACATCAAAGTTTGGAGATCGTAAGGCCTTTGCCGAACTTAGGAGGGAGACGGTAGGCTGTCTGAGATTAATCACAGGAACCTTATCAAGAGAGGGCACAATACTCAAGCTCCATCCTTCTAGGTAGGTCGCTGCGGGCAACACAAGATCGGCCAGCATGGCGGTTTCAGTCATATGGGTTTCCAACACCACCAAGAAAGGAACAATTTTTTCATCTTTTAGAAGGCGAGCACTTTTCCCACAGTTCAAATCGGAATAGGCAGGATTAGCGAGACAAGCAAAGTAGGTGTCGACTGACTTGTTTGAACTCTTCAATTCTTGAATCGATCGGATGGAGCTCTTGGATTCTGTGTGGTGTTCAATCCATGATTTTGCCGTTGATTTCTGGTTTCCAGGAAGCAGGGGGAAGTAAATCCCTCCCTCTTTGTCCAGGTTGCCCACCAGCCAATTCAGAAGAGAGATGCATCGTGTGTTTTGGCTCCCGTTTTCATGGTCTGTTGCCCCTCCACCAATAAGGGCCACCGAGGGTTTTTGCGTTGCAAAGGTGATGCCAAGTCTTTCAATGTCCTTGGCCTTAATTCCGCATTCCTTTTCTGCCCATTCAGGAGTGTACTGCGAAAGGTGGGTTTTCAATGTAGTTTGAGACGTATTTGTTTTATTCTTTAAGAAACTCATGTCTGCAAGCCCTTTTTCTATGATCACATGAGCCATGGCTAAGGCAATGCTGCCATCTGTTCCTGCTCTGATCGGATGCCACTCATCACTTTTTGCAGCCGTTTCAGACATCCGGACATCGAATGTGACAAGTTTTGCACCTTTCTCCAGTCTAGCATCGACAAGACGAAGAGCCATGCCGATGTAGTGGTCATGGTGCGCATAGGGATTGGCGCCAAAATTAAGGATGAAGCGGCTCCTGGTCACATCTGGAATGAGAGAGGGAGTTCCTGCAATGGCTTCCAAGGCAGAAGTTTGGTTAAGGTTTTTTAGAGAAGGTCTATGGATGACGTTGACTATTCCGGCAATGTGGATGAATCGATCGAGAAGAGCATCGGATTGACCTATATCAACCACACACTCGTCTATTCTTTTCGTGTTTATCAAAGTCCTCAGCCGGGAAGCCAAGGTCAAATAGGCCTCATCCCATGTAATCCTGGTCCATTGATTGCTTCCTCTTGGGCCAATTCTCTTCAAGGGATACAAAAGTCTTTCAGGATCCTCGACTAGATTGATGCCTGCAAGGCCCTTGGCACATATGCCCCCTTGGTTTTTTGGATGAGCAGGATTTCCAAGAAGCTGAACAAGCCTCTCTCCGTTTAGATAAGCGATTATACCGCAGCCTGCCGGACATTGGTCACAAGTTGTGGGGATGGCCAAAAGGCGCTTGAGGGAGGTCCGGGATACTCCGATCGTCTTTTCTTCCTGAGTAGACGCATGTTGGCTACCCATGTTCACGGCCGCTCCTGCCATACAGGAGAGCCCGATCTTCATGAATCTACGTCTGGAGATGCTTTCTTTTTTAGCCATGTTTTTGTGTTTATTTATATCAATGGGATGAATTCTCCACCGACGACGACAATATATCTCATGAAGAAAATCCCGATTACGACTAAAAGGGAAGCTATAATCATAGTGGTTAAATTCCTAAATTTAGGCACCACAAGAAGAACGAAGGGCACGATTTTTCCCAATAGGTTTTCTACGATGAGAAACAGAGGACTGAACTCCCCCGCAAGGATCAGATGAGCTGCAGCTTGCGCGTCTGAGTGAGAAATCAAGAGAACGAGAAGGTCGCTGCCCACGAGAAACAGGTCGAAAACAATCATCCAAGTCAGCAGTTTTCCTAGGTTTTCAATGAGGGCAGTGTCGATCCTTTTCTGCTTGGAAAAGAACCGGTCTTTCACAACACAGACCAAGATCATGAGAGCTATACCCGAAACGACGGCTGAAATGAGGAAAAGAATTGGCATCAAAGCCGTGTTCCAGAGAGCTCTGGCTTTGCCAAAAGCTAGAATGAATCCCGTGTATCCGTGGACGGAAATAGCCAGGGGAATGCCGATAAGCCCAAAAAGGCGGGCCAGCTTTCTGTTCTCCTTGAACATAAAATAGCCGTAGATGATGCAGTTGATCGGGTAGAGTATAAGAAGAAACGAGCCCCACGTGATAGGGGATTCGAAATTCAAGTAGACGAAAAGGTGCCATGCTCGGTGAGGGACGCCAATGTGGATGAGAAGAAAAAGAGGGGCTATGATGAGCAGACCAGTTGCCAGCACAACGCCCACTCGACCGAGGGGCTTGTACTGGTTCATTCCGAAGCCATACGCCAGTGTAGAAAGAATAAAGGATCCTGCACTCAGACCTGTCAAGTAGAAGTATATGGCGATGTTCATCCCAAAGGCTTCTTGATGAACGATGTTGTAAAGAATCTGGCTATCCACCTTCTTCCCCTTTGACCTCCACTGCATTATGATCAAGGTCGATATAAAAGGTGTAAGGAGAGGTTCCAAGTTCTGCCTTTATCACCTGGACCGCATTCCCAGCTACAGCCTGTGCGATGGCGCTATCCGGGTCATTGAGATCTCCGAACACAATGGCTCCTGTTGGACAGGCGAGCACACAAGCAGGCTCAAGTCCTGCTTCCACTCGGTGGTGACACCAGTAACACTTTTCTGCGATTTTTGTCACAGGATTGATGTATCTTACTCCATAGGGACATGAAGCCATGCAGTAGCGGCACCCGATGCACCGGTGGGGGTCGATATAGACAATCCCATCAGGACGTTTGATAGAGGCCTTGACCGGACAAACAGTCACACAGATGGGATTCTCGCAGTTGTTGCACATGATAGGAAGGAAGAATTCCTTGCAGTGGGGATACTTTCCTTTCTCAATCCTTTTAACCCAACTCCTCCAAACACCCAGCGGGACATTGTTTTCGCTTTTGCAGACCACGGCGCAGGTGTTGCATCCGATGCATTTGCGCAGATCGATCAACATTGCGTAGCGTATCTTTTTAGTTTCCATGGTTATCCTGATTCGTTCCGCTTTCACTGGGCGTTTGATCTTCAACAGCGTTTGAAGCGTTGTTTGTTATCTCTTCCTTTTGTGTTTTCATCCGTTCATACCATGCTCTTACTCCTCCTGATAGGCCTCTTCGAGATTGATAGAGAATAAAGGAGCCTATGGCGATAAGAAAAAAGAAAAACAGTCCATTTCCGATATGATTAAGCTCAGCCCATCTTGCAGAGTTGAGATGGGTTGGTCCCATAACGAGGCTGCCTTTTGAACGGACATCATGACAGCGTGTGCAAAAATCCTTGTACACGCGTTTTGCTCCATGGGCAGAGTCTTTGTAGTGACAGTTGATACACACGCGCATATCGAATCTATCTGATAGATCGCCTTTTCGATGACCAGATATCTTACCCAATGATGTTCCCTTCACCAACTCCTTTGCCATCACTTCAGGGTGGCAGGTACCGCAAGTGTCTGCAAGGTTCGACTCATGAACGGAAGATGAGGAAACGTCATGACGAAGAACACGGTGTTTGGTGTGACAGTGGTGGCAGAGGGGAAGTTCCTTACCAGGGGTAACAACAGTGAATGTGAGATGGATATTTTTCTGATACTCCTCAGCCTCTTCAGGATGACAACGGGCACAGTCCACATCGATAAAGCCCTCTCTGAAATGGAGGTAAGGATTGGCATTCTTGTGGCAGTCCACGCAGGTCAGCTTGCCTTCCTTGTGGATATCCTGGGACCACTCTTCAGGATTGACATACAGAGACCGCACCTTTCCCGCGGGCGTAATCTGGGCCATCTCAGGTTTGCCATGGCAGGAGAGACAGTCCTGGTCTGAGTAAATCTGTGCTTGAGTGGACAAAGGAATAGATAATAGGAAGGAGAAAATGAAGATGATTTTTTTCTGCAATCCGAGCTTATTGAAGATCATCCACGAACAAGATTTGGTAACATAATGAACCATGGATGTCAAGATAAACAGCCTTTTAATCAATCTAAAAGGGAATGGCAAGGCCCCAATAAACCTTTTGAAATGTTTTCTTGTTTCCCAATCGACTTTCTTGGATATCTTTCCATATACTCGCACCGATGGAAAGCTCTAAATAATCTACAATTTTTACTCGAAGGATCAAATCAGCCAAGAAAGCTTGTCCGAGAGAAAACAGAGCTGCGGATTGTCCCACGATCTGCAGGCTCAGACCGAATGTTTCTTCGAACCATGCTCCCATTCTTATTCCATATTCTTGAAGCAGTTCGTCACCTGATAGGTCGAGATGGCCTTTTTGATTGGTATGGTAGAGAAACCAAGTGAAAGGCTCAAAATAAAAATTGCCTTGTTGATAAGGTAATCCAAATCCTAAATAGTTGCGATTCAGATAGAAGACATGTCCATCGAGTATGCTTTGATAGTCTGAATCATGATTGCTGTCGTGACCGAATATCAAGACTAGGTTTTCGAAGGGGAAGAACCTGAGGGAGAAATGCCAGTCAAATTTCGTCCTTTTGCTCCCGTCATCGTGGGTAACAAGCTGAGCGAGAAAAGAGAAGTTTTCTGTGAGGAAAACGGTGTTTCTGATACCATAATTCCACCGATCTTCAGGTCCTGCGAGATCATTGTAGCTGGGAAAGTTGCTGGGAAGCTGGAGGTGTCCAAAAAATTCGCCATGAAGAGTGATTCTGTTTTCTTGGAAGAGTGGTTTTTTATTTTTGTAGGGCCGATAAAGGAAGATCTCGTACCCGAAAAGGACGTTTCCCACCAGGATAAAAAGAAAGCAAAAATATGCGGGAAGGAGCTTTTTGTTTCGAGCCATAGCGAGTATCCTGATCGAAGTCACCCTATTTATGACGATTTTATCAGGAGCTGTCAAGGAGAAACTTAAAGGGAAGCGTTTCCAAATCCGTGATCCAAGAAGAGAGCTTTGGGGGATGTTTTAGCTCCAGTCAGATTTTTAACGCCATTCCCTCACCAAACTTCTCGGCCCTGCGGAACTCCGCATGTTTATCTGTTCTTACGCCAAGTTGTCCTCAGCTATCCTCAGACCGGTCCGATTGATCAGACCGTGCTCAAACAGTCCTCGGGTCCGACTTTGTCGGATTCCCTCCAAGTTTGGCTCAGGAAGGCTAAATCTTCCGATGTCGCTCAAACCATCCCACAATGCTCTCTTTTATTTTGTATACTGTTCTTATGCCATCACGGATTCAGAAATGCTTAAAAACTTAAAGCTGAAGGTTTAAACTGAATATAGAGAAGATGTATAATACCTTTAAATTTTATGAGAGAAGGGAGAGATGGAAAATAAATTTGACATGGCTGTCATCGGAGGAGGACCTGGCGGATACGTTGCGGCTCTGAGAGGTGCCCAGCTTAAGAAGAAAGTCGTGCTGATAGAGAAAGAGAACCTGGGAGGGACATGCATGAATCATGGCTGTATACCAGCCAAGTTTCTCCTGCATCAAACAAAGATGTACAAAGAAACGAAGGAGAATAAGACACTCGATGGTCCTTTGGATAGCTTGAAATGCAATTGGAGAAGAGTTCAAGAGCAAAAGGCTAACGTAGTAGAGAGGTTTATTAGGGGGATCGAGTTCCTTTTGAAAAAGAATGGCATCCATATTGTCAAAGGACAGGCAGAGTTGTTGAATGAAAAAAAGATCGAGATAAAATCAGAGGAAGAGAGACATATCCACCATGCCGAAAAAGTCATATTGGCCACAGGTTCGAGGCCTTCGGAACTCCCCTTTTTGAGGCCGAATGGTAAAGAAATCATAACCAGTCGAGAAGCGCTTGAACTGGCTGAGATTCCCCAAGATATGATTGTCATCGGTGCCGGGGCCATCGGGCTTGAAATGGGAGTGATTTTCCAAAGGCTGGGTTGCCAAGTGAATATTTTGGAAATATTGCCAAATATTCTTCCTGAAAGTGATCACGAAATGGTGACTCGTCTCGAAAGGGTGCTCAGACTTCAAGGCTTGAATATCCATACTCGGATGGAGATCCAACACCTCTCTATGGATGAAGGAAAGGTTAGACTGAAAGGCCTCTGTTTAAAGGATAACAAGCCTTTTTCCTTTGAGACTCAGAAGGTCCTGTTGGCGGTAGGACGGATTCCTAATTCAGAAGAATTCAAAAAGCTGAGCCCAGGATTTATAGATAAGAAGGGATTTGTAAAGGTGAATTCATACTTGGAAACGGGTATGTCAGACGTTTTTGCTATCGGGGATTTAATAGGAGGGAAGCTCCTTGCTCACAAGGCGTCTCATGAAGGGATGATCGCAGCTGAAAATGCATGCGGGCACAAAAGGGAAGTTTCATATGAAGCCTTGCCCATGGCTGTTTACACCGAACCTGAATATGCCTCGGTAGGCATGACACAGCATCAAGCTCTGGACAGGGGTATAAAGATTCAAATAGGTGTGTTTCCCTTGCAGGCGAATGGCAGAGCCCTCACGATGGGAAAACCAGAAGGAATGGCAAAAATCATTGCGGATGAGGATGACAGAGTCATCGGAGCCCATATCCTGGCTCCCAACGCGAGTGAACTTCTAGCAGAAATAACTCTATGTATAGATAAAGGATTGAGGCTTCAAGATGTTTCTTCTCTCTATCATATTCATCCGACCCTGTCTGAGGCAGTCATGGAGGCCGCATTAAAGGCAAAAGGCGAGGCTCTTCATGTCTTAAACATTTAGGGAAGAGTCATTTGATATAGCCCAGAGCTTTCAGCCTATCCCTCAAGCTCTGGTCAAGAGTGACTTCATCTCTGTATTTTTTCTCTTGATCTGCTCTTTCACACATTTCATATATTCTGTGGAGAAGCTCAAAACAGAGATCCCTGTAAGCAATATTCGAAGCCAAATTTTTGGTCTCAGCCGGGTCCAAGTTTGTGTCGTAGAGTTCGATTTTGGCACCGCTGAAATCTCGAGTGACTCGCTGTGTGTATGGAGAAACGATCTTTTTGTTCAGTATGAGCTTGAAATGATTCTTATTCATCGAAATGACTGAGGGTGCCAAATCAAAATCTCTCAGGGCTAAATCACTGACATAGGTTCTGTGTGTTTTTTCTTTTCCCTTTAAGATGGGAACAAGAGATTGACCATCGAATTGTTCTGAAGACGTCTTGATGTTCAAATGGTGGAGAACAGTAGGCAGGATGTCTGTAATGCGGGCAATATTTTCGACTTGGAGTCCTTTAAACTCTGAGTCGGGAAATTTGATGATCAGAGGAATCTTAATCCCTTCATCGTAGATGCTGTGATCGTGGAGCCATGCTTCGTGGTCATAAAACTCCTCCCCATGGTCGCTGGTCAGAATGATCATAGATTTATCATACAGCCCGGATTCTCTGAGCTTATCCAATATGGGTTGGACAAAGACCACATCTGTGTATTTGATCTCACCATCATACAGATCCATGATATTTTGTGTTTCATCATCAGAAAATTGGGTTTCAAATCGGCCCTTATCTTTAAAAAGGGTTTCCATTTTGATTTGCTGCCATTGCGCGTTGTCATTCAAAAACTCTTTTCCGATTGAAGAGAGGTTAGCATAGGGATCATGAGGCTGATAGGTGTGGAGAAACAGAAAGAATTTTTTTTCCTTGTTCTTCTCTATCCAATCAGAAGCCATTTCAGCCAACCTTTCGGCTTCATCCAGGCGGATCGCTTGATCCCCGTGGAGTTTGATTTCCTGATAGACATCAAATCCTTTGGAAAATCCATACATCTCGCTTAAATATCCCCCTCCAGTGAAGGCTGTACAGAAAAATTGTCTTGCGCGCAAAATATCGGCTAATGTTTTGGTATCTCTGTCCATTTTTTGAAGAGGAAAATAAACTTGATGATGAAGACAATTCAAAGATGTCAGCAAGGATACATGGGCCGGAAGTGTCCAAGATGTCGTGCTGTAGGTGTTTTTGAAAAGAACGCCATCAGAAGCCAGGCGGTCAATTCCAGGGCTCGTATCTCTGTGATATCCATAACAGCCGAGATGGTCTGGTCTAACAGTATCTAATGAGATGAGGATGACATTTGGATGTTGAGTCTCTGGAACTTGGTAAATGAGCGGATTCACCCAAACAGGGACGATCGGCGGAGATTTGCTTCCACCATCCTCAAGATAAGCTTCTGTGGTTAAAAAAGAAAGTTTCACTTTGCTTCCGGCATAAGGCTTGAGATCTATCTTTTTATAGATAATCTCTTTGTCCTTTTCCCAGCTGATTGTCTCATTCAAGAGGATCTTCTCTTCGGAAGACTTTTTAAGGACGATTTGGAATTGGATAGGTTTTGTTGACTTTTCTCTACGGAATTCATTCAGGATGCCATAGCCAAATTCGAGAACTGCATTCGAAGGGATTTTCACATTTATACTGAACGTGCTTTTGGGGAGAGCGACTAATGAATTCAGAGAATATTCATCGAAAACGATTTTTTTCTTGATAAAAAAAGGATTTGGTTTTATGCCAGAATCATAAAGGATGAACTTATTTTTAAAATTATAATAATAATATAAATCTGGCTGCACCTCTTCAATATCTTCTTCGGGAAGTGAGGCAAATGTGAAGTATTGGAGGAGGTATGTTCCTTCTAAGACCTCTTGATTCTGCTGCCGAGGTTGGAATAAGAGCAGAATATCAGAAGAGGTCGTTATTTTGACCATGCCGAGAATGACAGAGCCGTTTCCTTGCTGCTGATCAAAGCTTTCATCCATTTTCATTTCGATAAGGTATTTCCCCAAGTTGGCTTTCTTTCTGATCCTGTACCAATTTCTACTTGTGATCGCCAACTCTTCGACGAGTGAATCGTTAAAAGTTATCAAGAGATGAGGTCTGAAGTCTTCCCAGTTCGGATTTGCAATGAACAAGTCGATGACAATATCCCCATCGGGAAAGAGTTTCTCGAATTGGAAGGAATTTTCTCTGTTGATTCTAACACCTCGCCTCTCTTTATCGAATCCCTTGAATTTCCTCAGGTCTAAAGACTCTGCCGTTGCTATCCACCTCCACCCTGTTTCCTGTTTTGTGGAAGAGTTTAAATACTCAATTTCTTTTCCTTCTTTGAGTAGCTTAATCCCCTCAGGGACTTCAGATTCATGATTTCCAATAATCGAATAACTACTAGAGATCCCCCAGATTTCTTGATTCTGGCTTGATAGCACAGGGATGTGTTTCCATTTTCCGGTGATATCTTCTTCGACAAAATTGAACTTTTGGATAATATTCTTTAATGGTGATTCAATAACATTCTCTTCGGAAATGCTGTCAATAATACGGAAGGTTTTTAATCCCTTTTTTTTCAAAAGGCCGCAGCAAAGCGAGGCGATGATGATGAAAAAAAGAAAAACAACGATGGTCTTTCTTGTGGTAACACATGTCGTTATCATTTGCTCACTGCAATGCTCTTCTTTTCGGGATAAGAAAGGCTTCAGTCATTTTTTCCTTGGGTGAGATATTCGTAAGGTTAATTATGAAAGAATCAAAAAAATTTGTCAAAAACGTTTGCATCTTTTAATCGTTTTTATTAAAATCTATGCCTTTATTATGGACACATGATCGAACTTTTTTTAGTCTTCATAGTTTTTGGGATCCTTGGGGCTGTACTGGTCACGCTCAACAAGTTCCTTGGGCCTGTGAGGTCAAATCCCACAAAGGAAACCCAGTTCGAGTGCGGAAGCCCCTTTTTGCAAGATGGAATCAATCCCTTTCCCGTTAAGTATTACTTGGTTGCATTCCTCTTTCTGTTGTTTGATATCGAGGTTGTCTTCTTCTTTCCTTGGGCTTTAATATTCAAGGAAATGGGATTGACAGCTTTGATAGTCATGTTTGCCTATATCTTTATTCTACTCATAGGCTTTATTTATGCTTGGAAAAAGGGGGCTTTCCAGTGGGAGCGTTAGTTTTTCATCAGAAAAACAGAGAAAGAGTGTCATGAAAGGCGGATTTATCACCACCACCCTCAATTCTATGCTGGGATGGGGAAGGAAATTTTCTTTGTTCCAGTACCCATTCATCACGGCCTGTTGTGGTATGGAATACATGTCTGTGGCTTGTGCTCATTATGATCTTGACCGATTTGGCATGGGGTGGACAAGGTTTACGCCCCGCCAGGCGGATATGTTGTTGGTTGTCGGTACCATCACGCATAAAGAGGCTCCTGTGCTGAAGACCGTCTACGACCAGATGACTGAGCCCAAATGGGTTGTGGCATTTGGAGCTTGCGCCGTCAGCGGAGGCATTTACGACAACTACGCCGTGGTTCAAGGAATCGATCGGATCATTCCGGTGGATGTGTATATCCCTGGATGTCCGCCGCGACCTGAGACCATCCTGAATGCATTGATTAAATTGCAGGAAAAAATACAGAGAGAAGGGCATGAATGGCGATGGAAAAGGAAAGGATATTAGAAGATCTCAAACAGACATTCGACGACAGCATCAAAAGCGTCACGGTCCAGTTTGGCGATGAAATCATCCTCATCGATAAAGGTGCCCTTCTGGATATTGTGAAATTTTTGAAAGAGGAACCTTATACTTTCACCATGCTCCTCGACCTCACATGCGTCGATTATGTGGGTGAAGAGGAGCGGTTCGAAATGGTCTATCACCTATTCTCCCTCAATCATAAAGTGCGCTTGAGATTTAAGATGAGGCTGCAGGAGAGTGTCCCGACCGTAGATTCTCTCACGGCCATCTTCAAAAATGCCAACTGGTTAGAGAGAGAAGTGTACGATATGTTTGGAATCCGGTTTAATGGTCATCCCTATCTGAGACGGCTCTTCATGTATGAAAGTTTTGAGGGACATCCTTTACGGAAGGACTACCCTTTGCGGAAACAACAACCGAGAATTCGTTTAAGAAAGTAAGATGAAATACAGGATTCAACAAGAAGCAAGAGAAGGAACCATGCTTCTCAACATGGGTCCATCCCACCCGGCCATGCACGGCACGACAAGGATTATGCTGGAATTGGATGGAGAAAAGATAGTTAATTGTGAATTGGAGATGGGGTATTTGCACAGAGGATTCGAGAAGATCTGCGAGAATAAATCCTATTTCAATCTATTGATTTACACAGACAGGATGAATTATGTCTCTCCCTTGATCAACAATACGGGCTATGTCATGACCATGGAGAAAATGCTGGGAATCGAAGTTCCTGAGCGTGCCCAATACATTCGAGTCATCATGTGCGAGTTCTCACGGGTCTGTGACCACCTCACAGCGTTGGCTGCCATGTGCATGGAGTGCGGGGCCTTCACCGTGTTTCTGTACATGATGAAAGCTCGTGAGTTTATCTGGGATCTTATGGAGCAGACGACCGGAGCGCGCATGACGACTTCTTATATTCGGATCGGAGGAGTGAGATCAGATTTGCCATCGGATTGGAAAGAGACTACCCGCATTGCCATCGATGAAACCCGCAAAGTGCTCAAGGATTGCCATGGGCTGATCAGCAAAAACAAGATCTTCCTCAACCGGACCAGAGATGTGGCGGTTGTGTCAGCTGAAACGGCTTTCGATTACGGATGGACAGGTCCTTGCCTACGCTCAACCGGCGTGTATTATGATGTGCGCAAAGCCTTCCCCTATCTCGTTTATGACCAGCTGGATTTTGAAGTTCCCTTGGGAGAGAGAGGCGATAATTTTGACCGGTACATAGTCCGGATGCAGGAAATGGAGCAGAGTTTGAGGATGGTAGAACAGTGCGTGGCGAAGATCCCCCAATCTTCCTTTCCTTCCCAATTGATGGCAAAAGGTTTGGAACCGGCTGAGGCCATTAAAGCCTCTCGATCAAAAAGAGCGGAAGGAAAGATTAAGCTTTCTCCCAATTTGGAAGGGACGGAGAAGGAGAAATACCCTGGAATCCTTTCCGGAAAGAAATACATCGTTCCGCCCAAAGAGGACACCTACACAACCATCGAAGGTCTGATCAACCATTTCAAGTTCTTTATGAGAGGCCATGGAATCCGGCCTCCTAAGGGTGAAGTTTATTTTGCAGTTGAAGGGGGAAGCGGTGAGTTGGGATTTTATATCGTGTCGGATGGAACGGATAAACCCTACCGCCTCCATCTGCGAGCCCCTTGCTTTCATATCGTTTCCTCGCTTGAGGATATTGTTCGGGGGCATTACGTGGCCGATGTGATTCCAACCTTTGGATCGATGAATATGATTGGTGGAGAATTGGATAGATGAGTCCGGTGCTGACAGAGCAGACCAAGAAGAGAATCGAAGAGATTGTCTCTCGTTACACAAGAAAAGAAGCGGCTCTGCTTCCTGTTTTGCATCTCGTTCAGCGTGAGGCAGGCTTCATCTCCCCACAGGAAGAAAAACAGGTGGCTGATCTTTTGGGAATTAAACCCATACGGGTCAAAGAAGTGGTGACTTTCTACACCATGATCAACCAGGAGCCTGTGGGAATATACCACATTCAAGTCTGTTCAAATTTAAGCTGCTCTCTGCTGGGAGCAGAATCCCTCCTCAATCATCTGAAGAATAAGCTTGGAATCGAAGTAGGGGAGACGACTACGGATAAAAAATTCACGCTCTCCACAGTCGAGTGTCTTGGAGCATGCGAACAGGCTCCCTGCATGATGGTCAATTTGGACTATTTTGGAAACTTGGATAAAGAAAAAATCGATAAGATATTAGATAGCCTTGAGTCAAAGAAGTGAAAGATAAAATTCTAACTAAAAATTTTGGTTTGGAAAATCTGTTCAAGATCGATGTCTACCTGGAACATCAAGGATACGAGGCTGTAAAAAAAGCGCTAAAAGAAATGAAGCCGGATGAAATCCTGGAGGAAGTGAAAGCGTCAAACTTGAGGGGTCGAGGAGGAGCAGGATTCCCAGCAGGGGTAAAATGGGGATTTGTCCCTAAAGATATCGACAAACCAAAGTATCTATGTGTGAATGCGGATGAGGGAGAACCGGGAACATTCAAAGACCGATACATCATGACCCATGATCCTCATCTCCTCATAGAAGGGATCATCATCACATCCTTTTGCGTAGGCATCAACACAGCCTTCATATATATCAGAGGCGAGTATGAAGCTGTGGCCATGCGTCTTGAGCAAGCAATCTCTGAAGCTTACGAGAAGGGATTTTTGGGAAAGGATATATTGGGTACAGGATTCCATCTTGATGTCTATGTTCATAGAGGGGCTGGGGCCTACATCTGTGGTGAGGAAACCGCCCTCCTGGAATCTCTTGAGGGGAAAAGGGGTAATCCCCGATTGAAGCCTCCGTTTCCTGCCTCAATCGGACTTTTTGGTTGTCCGACGGTTATCAATAATGTCGAGACCGTGTCCAATATTCCTTTTATCATTCTTCATGGAGCTGAGAGGTTTTGTCAGGAAGGGCTACCGAAGGATGGAGGCACTCGGATTTTCGGCGTTAGCGGCATGGTTAAAAATCCTGGGATCTATGAGTTGCCTGTGGGAACGACCTTAAAAGACATTATCATCCAGTATGCAGGGGGAATGAAGGAAGGGAAGAAGCTGAAAGCCGTCATCCCAGGAGGCATGTCAGCACCCATCTTGAAGGCAGATGAGATCGACATCAAGATGGACTTCGATAGCTTGGTAGAAGCCAAGTCAATGCTTGGCTCAGCCGCGATAATCGTCATCGATGAAGAAACATCCATGTTAGATGTGCTCGCCCGTGTGACAAAATTCTATTCCCATGAATCGTGTGGTCAGTGTACACCGTGTCGAATAGGAAATTCTTGGATCAATAAAATCATCAGAAGAATCGCCGAAGGGAAAGGCGAAAAAGATGACTTGGATAAAATCACCCAATTAGCCAATAACATGTTGGGCAAGACTCTGTGCCCTTTGGGAGATGCGGCAGCCATGCCCATCTTGTCTATCATACAGAAATTTCGTAAGGAGCTTGAAACTTACATAGGAAACTAATGACAGGAGAAAAGCAGAAAACGATGGTGAAGATTTTCATCGATGAGAGAAAGTTAGAAGTCGAAGAAGGGATGACTGTATTAGAAGCAGCTGAAAGATTTGGTATCCGAATCCCTCATCTTTGCTATCACAAAGCTTTTATTCCTGAAGGCAGCTGCCGGATGTGTTTGGTCGAGATCGAAGGTCTTCCCAAACTGGAATTAGCCTGTTCAACTCGGGTGCGAGAAGGAATGAAGGTTTTGACTCGAAACGATAGAGTCATTGAGGCACGAAAGGGAGTTTTGGAATGCCTCTTGGCAGAGCATCCTATCGATTGTCCTATCTGCGATAAAGCGGGAGAGTGCAAGCTCCAAGATTATTACGAAGAGCATGGGCTCTTCGATAGCGAGTTTAAGGAATACAAGGAAAGAGGACAAAAGAAAGTCGACTTAGGAAAAAATCTCCTTCATGACCAAGAAAGGTGCATTCTCTGCACACGGTGTGTCCGATTCCTGAGAGAAGTGACCAAAACCGAGGAATTGGGCGTTTTCCAGCGCGGTGTTCATTCAGAAATCAATATTTATAATGGTGTTCCTGTTAACAACAACTATTCCGGCAGTTTGGCCGAGATCTGTCCGGTGGGAGCCATCACGGACAAAGATTTCAGATTCAAAACCCGAACCTGGTTCTTGAAAAGTGAAGCATCGATCTGTCCCCTGTGCAGCCGAGGATGCAACATCTTTGTCGAATCCCCTCAGGGATTTTCCCGGTTTTCACTGCCAAAGAGAGTCTACAGGATACGGTCTCGAGAGAATAATAATGTAAACGGATTCTGGATCTGTGATTTGGGCCGCTACGGCTATTCCTATCTTGATAAAGATAGAATCAGAGAGATCCATGTCTATGATTCTCAAAAAACTTACACTTGGCCAGGGTTGACATCGTTTTTAGCAGAGAAGATAAAGCGGATGTATCACAGGAGAATGTCTTCTCATATCGGCCTGATTCTCAACAGTTGGCTTTCGAACGAGGAGCTTTTTCTCATCGACAGATTATTCAGAAAAGATCTTGGTGTAGAGAAAATAGGTTTTCTTGATCCTCCCCAAGGAGAGACGGATGGTTTTCTGTTAACGGCTGAGAGGACTCCGAACAGAAGAGGTGCCCAGGAAATCGGATTTAATCTGCAACCCAGCAATTGGGAAGTTTTTTTTGAAAAATTGGAATTGCTTCTGGTTTTCAGCTCTCCTCTCCTCGATCAGTCGGATGTTGTTCCCTTACAAGCTGCTTTGAGTGAGAAAAAAATGAAAATTCTTTTTGCATCCAATGAACATGAGATTCAATGCCAGTTTGATGTTGTACTTCCGCTATCCTTGATTACTGAGAAGGGAGGATCGCTGACAAATGTGGATGGATTGGTACAGACCTTTTCCCCTGCATTAGAGTCTCCAGGTATCTGTCAGCCTGAATGGAAAGTTCTCGTGGATTTAGCCAAAGAATTAAAGATAAATTATAATTTTTATAGCCAATTTTCGTCTCCTGAGGTCATTCGAGAGGAGATGAAAAAAGGAATCTCTTTTTTCGGGAAGAACAGTGAGTGAGTGGATAATCGGACTGATCAAAATTGTGTGTGCTCTGGTTTGGTTTCTGATGATAACCCTATACTTGACCTGGGTAGAGAGGAAGGAGAGCGCCGTTATCCAGGATAGAATCGGTGCAAACAGAGCCTCTATTTTGGGACTTCGGATCATCGGGCTTTTCCAGCCGTTTGCCGATGCGATCAAGATGATCTTTAAGGAAGATTTTACGCCACGATTCTCGAAAAGATTTCTGCATAATATGGCTCCGTTCGTCTCCTTTTTCTTCGTAGCTATCACGATTTCGGCCATTCCCTTCGGAGATGTCCTGCGGATTGGCGGACGGGAGATTAAACTCCAGATCGTTGACTTCAATGTGGGTTTATTGTTCGTGCTGGCCATGTTATCTTTGGGTATCTACGGTGTGATCCTTGCTGGCTGGAGTTCGAACAATCGATACACACTCCTCGGAGGAATGAGGGGAGCTGCTCAACTTATCTCCTACGAGGTTGCCTTGGGCTTGTCTCTCATCGGTTTGATCATGGTCTATCCTTCTCTAAAACTCTCCGAAATTGTTCATTATCAGGGAGAATTACTGTTCGGCTGGCTCCCTAAATGGGGGATTTTCCTTCAGCCGCTAGGTTTACTGGTGTTCTTCATTGCGGCGCTAGCCGAGACAAAAAGAGTCCCCTTCGATCTTCCTGAGGGAGAAAACGAAATCGTCGGATTTTTCACCGAGTATTCCGGGCTCAAATGGGGGCTTTTTATGATGACTGATTTTATGGAAGTCCTCATCATCTCCACTCTGCTAACCACATTGTTTTTCGGTGGCTGGCAGGTGCCCTGGCTGCATGCAGACGGATTTCATTTTCCTTGGGGAGGTCAATGGCTTCTTCCTCACGGAATTGTGGTGGCGTTTCAGGTCCTCTCCTTCAATCTAAAGGTTTTCTTTTTCTGCTGGCTTCAGGTCCTCATCCGATGGACCTATCCACGGTTCAGATATGACCAAGTCATGGATTTGGGCTGGAAACTGCTTGTGCCATTGAGCTTAGTAAATATCGCTGCAACGGCTATTTTGATGACTATCTAGTATGTTTAAAGCACTGGGATATTTTATCGAGATCATCAAGGGAAGTCTGATCACCATTCGCCATTTTATGGTGAACATGTGGTTCCATACCCTTAAGGTTTTGGGAATCAAGACCAAGAGAAAGGGAGCCGTCACCATTCAGTATCCGGAAGAGAAAAGAGAGCTTGCCTACAGGCATAGAAGCCTACACAGGCTCCTTAAAAGAGAGGATGGGAAGCCGCGCTGTGTGGTTTGCATGCTCTGTGTCACGGCGTGCCCTTCTGAATGTATCTATGTGGAGGCAGCCGAGGATCCGGACCCAGAAATCCAGAAATTCCCCTCGACCTTCATCATTGATCTGAGCCGGTGTTGCTTCTGTGGTTTCTGTGTGGAAGCCTGCCCTGAGGACGCCATCAGGATGGATACAGGGCAGATCGAATTTGCCGAATACACCCGAGATGATTTAATCTATGACCTCGAAAAACTCACCGGATGACCATCGAAAAAATTTCTTTGGGTCAATTCACTGTTTACGGGCTTCGAGACGGCTATTTCTACCTAGACGGCGGGTCCATGTTCGGTGTTGTCCCTAAAATCTTATGGGAAAAAATATACACTCCAGATGAGAAAAACCGTATCAAGATGGGACTCAATTCCCTGCTTGTTCAAACAAAACAAGATTTAGTCTTGATTGAGACCGGAATAGGCCCACAGCTCGATCAAAAATTCTCTAATTTCTATTCTGTTGTACAGAGCCCCGGGCTTTTGGGAGAGCTTAAAAATCTGGGGGTCAACGCAGATGATATCGATTTCGTGATCAACACCCATCTTCATTTCGACCATTGTGGAGGAAACACACACCGAAACGAAAAAGGAGAATACGTGCCCACCTTCCCAAAAGCTAGATACGTTATTCAAAGGGGGGAGTGGGACTATGCCCTTCATCCCTGTTACAGAGACAAGCCCAGCTATATGAGCGAAAACTTTCTCCCTCTGGAGAAATTCGGACTTCTCCAGCTTGTTGATGGTGATGCTGAGATCATTCCAGGCGTTGAGGTCCTTCTTGCCTCAGGACACACCTCCCGCCACCAATGTGTAAAAATCACGTCTGAAGGGAAGGTCCTCTTCTTTTTAGGAGATATGGTCCCGATGTCCGCCCATGTGGGCCTCTCTTATATCATGAGCTATGATCTCTATCCGCTGGAAACCCTGGAGAACAAGGAAAAGTACTTCGAAGTGGCCATAGCCGAAGATTGGATAGTCGCTTTTGTCCATGATCCTCAGCTCTTTTTTGGTCGGATAGGAAAAAATGAAGATAAATATTTTGCCTTGAGTTTAGAGAGAAGAGACTGATTCGTTTGATGATCGCCAAGTTTCAGCTATAATGTACATGGAAAGGATGAGTCATGACTGAAAAAGAAGAAAAGATTGCCTGTCATATCTGTAAAAAGATGATTCCGAAAGCTACAGCCGTACACGCAGAAGGGGAGGAGTATGTCATCCATTTCTGTGATCTAGACTGTATGGACTATTGGAAAAAGGACCAGAAGGAAAAAAAGAAAGAAAAAGAATCCGAAGAATAAGACGATAGCGGATACCGAAATACCGAAGAAACCTAATATTTCGGTGAATCCAAAAATCTTGTTAAGGCGGGATTTTATTTAGTATCAAAAACTTAGATATTTTTATTTTTGGCATGTATCTCGCTATCCATATTTTAAGTATGATTTTTGAAAGGAGTTTACTATGAAGTGTGAAGAAGATCTTTTTTGCGGACTTAATAAAGCCAAATCGGAAAATGTCGAGGAGATGACTGATTTGGAAAAAAAACACACTCCAGTCATTGAAGCGCCTGCGAAGATAAAAAAAGGTGAGGCTGTAGAAGTAAGTGTTGAAGTTGGTAAGTACTTGGCGCATCCTAATGAGAACGGCCATTTCATCGAATGGATTGAGCTTTTTTCTGGAGAAACATATTTGGCAAGGGTGAATTTAGAGCCCAGATTGACAGTACCAAAGGTCAAATTTGTTGTCGCTCTCGACCATAGCCATGCGCTGATCGCTAAGGAGAGATGCAATCTTCATGGTGTGTGGGAAAGCCAGCCTTTTGAGATTGAGGTCGAAGAGTAAGAAAAAACGATCATTTAAAGATCAGGTTTAATCCTTCCTAGTTTCAAAGATATACGGAGATGAATTGCTCTATCTCCGATATCATTTTCCTTCAGCTTTGAGCTAAATTCTAAAATCACAGTCATCCATTTCATTGATCACCCATTGTTCCTAAAAAAATGTGTGAATTTGTCACTGGAGAAATTTTTTTTTATAATGAAGCGAATTTTTCCTGTTTCAAGAAGAGAGAATTTGATAATAATTATAGATGTTAGGCTCTGGAGATTGAAACGAATAAAATGAAAGATGGAGGGTATCCATGGAATACGTAAAAGAGCTCAGAAAGGCATACCAGATATCTTTTGTTCTCCATGTAGCTTTTATGGCAACCCTCATCATCTATGCTTTCACAGTTGAAATTCTTAGAGGAAATCTTCAAGATTTCCAAGGTTTTGCTCAGAATGCTAACTTCTCATGGATCCGGTATATATTTTATGGCATGGTTCTGGCGCAAGTATTCATCATAAGATTCATAAGGAACATACTTTCCAAGAGAATGACTTCTGGCGAAGAGAGAATTCTAATCGGTCATCTCAATAGAGCCTCGGTCATAAGTTCTGCTCTCTGTGAGGTGCCGGCCGTTCTCGGAGTAGTGCTTTTCTTCATCATCGGTACAGCCAGAGACTTTTATGTCTTGCTCTTTGTTTCTCTCGTGCTCTTTGTTCTGTATTTCCCTAGGTATGCAAACTGGGAAGAATGGATAAAAACCAAGGCCAGGCATTAAAGCAGATTTAAAATGGAAAAGAAAAGGAGAAATATGAATATGTTACTCCCAACCATTATCATGGCAATCCTGGCGATTATCTTTCTAGCTGTAGGATACTCCAGAGGAGAGGGACAGCACGTCCAGGGATTGCGTTCTGGTTTCAAGATGATAGTAGAGATCCTTCCTCTTCTTCTCTTTGCTTTTATTGTAGCTGGAATGGTCCAGGTGCTCTTGCCTCAGGAATTGTTATCAAAGTGGATAGGTGAGGAATCCGGTCTAAGAGGAATATTCATAGGAACGTTGGCAGGAGGCATTACTCCGGGAGGGCCCTATGTCAGTCTGCCTTTAGTAGCCGGGCTTTTTAAAGCAGGGGCTGGCGTTGGAACACTTGTGGCGTTTCTGACGGCCTGGTCTCTTTGGGCCGTAGCAAGATTGCCGATGGAAATCGGAATTCTGGGTTGGAAATTCACTTTCATCCGTCTGGCCTGCACGTTTTTCTTCCCGCCTATTGCTGGTTTTCTAGCCCAATTCTTCTTTTCCGGGTTCAAATGAGCTGTAATCTCTAAGAACATAAATTGCCTTTTATTCGTCAATAGAAGGATGTGATTATTTTTTTTAAAAATTCCAGTAAAGAGGAGGGTTAGATGAAACAAAAAAAAGTGATGCGAGTTCTTTCGTCTTGTGTTCTCATGCTCGCCCTTTCTGTTCCCAATGGAACAGCACTCCAGGATAAGGCCAGCATTCTGAAATTTGAGATCTGGGTTGATCTGGATGATCAGAACAAAATGCTCAATGGAAAAGAAGACATTGTCTGGATCAATAAAACCTCTGATGCCATTACCGATATGTGGTTTCATCTGTACTACAATGCCTTTAAAAACGAGAGAAGCACAATGCTCCAGGAGTCAAAAGAGGAGTCTTTCGGTCCATTGGGCATGAAAGTGGAAGATGGAGAGTGGGGATGGATCGATGTCGTCAGCATCAAATTGGCTGACGGAAGGGATCTCAAACCTTCTTTGGAGTTTATCAGACAAGATGAACCCTTACATCCTTGGGATCAGACTGTCATGCGTGTGCTTTTTCCTGAACCAATCACACCGGGTGAATACGTCCATCTTCAGATCGAATTTCAGTCAAAAATACCTCGGGGGCTTCAAAGAACCGGATACTACAAGAATTCCTATTTCATCGCTCAATGGTTTCCTAAGCCTGGTGTGTATGAGGAAGGAAGGGGTTGGAACTGCCATGAATACCATCTCAGCTCTGAATTCTATGCCGATTTTGCCGATTTTACCGTTCACATCACTGTTCCTGAAAATTTTGTTGTGGGGGCTTCAGGCAAGCAGATCAGAGCTTTAGCCAATGAGTCGGAGGAGACAGTCACCTACACCTTTCACCAGGAGGATATCCACGATTTTGCCTGGACAGCTGACCCTGATTTTATCAAGGTTGAGCGTGACTTCATTGCTGAGAAAGAGGTGAGCCCTGAAGAGTATGAAGAGGTTTCCCGCAGCCTTTGGATTCCTGCAGAGGAAATCAAGCTAAATAACGTGAAGATGATTTTGCTAATACGAAAGGAACATAAGAACCAGATTAACCGGCATTTCCAGGCTCTCAAGTCAGCTATCAAATACTATGGCCTCTGGTATGGTCCATATCCCTATGAGACGGTAACCATGGTTGACCCTCCTTTTAGAACAGGGAGTGGCGGGATGGAATATCCAACGTTATTCACCGCAGGAACAAGTATATTAAGAAGCAAGGACGTGCTCTCTCCAGAGAGTGTCATCGTCCATGAGTTCGGACACGGATACTGGTATGGTCTATGCGCGAACAACGAGTTTGAGGAAGCCTGGCTCGATGAGGGGATCAATACTTATTCGACAGGAAAGGTTCTTGCTCAAGCTTATGGGCCAGGTGCGTTCCCAATATCGCTCAACAGGATTCCTTTAAACAGGTTTGTCAAAATGCCCACTTATTATGATTATGATTTTGATCGCGCCGCCAGCATACATATCGTTGAGCTTGATCCAATTATAACATTCTCATGGAAATTTTATAACCGAGGAAGCTACGGACTGAATGTCTATTTTCGGGCATCCACTTGCTTGAACACGCTCGAGAGATTAGTCGGTCAAGACACCATGATGAAGATATTGCGAACATTCCAGATGCGCTTTCGCTTCAAACATCCTAAAACAGAAGATTTCATCGATGTTGTCAGTGAAGTCTCAGGACGAGATTTGACATGGTTCTTTGGAGAGCTTTTTTTCAAAACATTGAATTTTGACTACGGAATATCTTCTCTTACTTCAAAAGAAAAAGAGGAGTTTGTCCGGGGTGTCTTTGACCAGGATGGTAAAAAAGAGGAATTGACAAAGAAGAAGATTAGAAAGCTCAAAGCAGAAAAAAAAGATTCCAACACACAAAATATATATTTTACAAACGTTGTAGTGAGACGTTTCGGGGAAGCGAAGTTGGGAGGAGATGCGACGTTAAAGTTGAAGATTGTTTTTGAAGATGGAACAGAGGAGATCAGGCTATGGAGAGGAAGGGAGAGATGGAGGAAATTCAGATTTGAAAAGATGAGCAAAGCCTCATTCGCCCAGATTGATCCTGATGATATCTGGTTGATCGACTCCAATATCGCTAATAACAGCTTGAAGAGAAAACCTTTCCGAAATGGCATATGGAAAGTGACCTCTCACCTGTTCTATTTCATGCAGAATGTCCTGCAACTGGTTTCGGGACTGAGCTAAAAAAGGAGGTAAGATGGGAATATTTAGGTTGTTTGAATTAGGATTTCAAACCGTCAACAAAAGGATAAAAGTCGCTTTCTTTCTGTGGGTAGTCAATCTTCTGTTTTCTGTTGTTGTGATTGCCCCCTTGTATTTCTTGTTGCAGAAAGAGTTCTCTCGATCGCTTCTTGGGGATCAAATGGCTAAAGGTAATGATTTTCTGATCTGGTTGGGTGATTTTATCTACAAATCCAGAGATATTTATCCTGCTCTGTTTGGATGGATTCTTGTCCCGATGGTTCTTTACCTCATCTTTAATATTTTTCTCGATGGAGGCGTCATCGGAAGGATAGCTGTTCCTGCCGAGCAAACAAATCTGTCCAGCTTTCTTTCCGACTGTGGAAAATACTTTTTCAGGTTTTTTCGAGTCTTCGTGATATCTGCTATAGGATATATCATCTTTTTTGGAGTAGCCTTCAGACTGATTTCTGCGGCTTTTAGGCTTTGGACAGAGAATGCCTCGACAGAATGGCCGCTCATTTTTGCCTCAAATCTCAATTTTTTGATCGCGGTCCTACTCTTTTCACTAGTTAGGATGTTTTTTGATTATGTGAAGATTAGGCTTGTCGTGGAGGATAGTAATAAAGCTGTGAGGGCGACTCTGATTAATTTTTCTTACATTGGAAAGAGGTTTTTAAGGGCGTGGAGTCTTTATCTCTTGATTGGATTCCTTGTGGTCATTCTTTTCATAATTTGCATCTTGGTCCACAGAATCCTCCCAGAGGCTGGTGTGTTTTTCCTCCTGGTTCTCCTATGGCAGCAACTCTATATTTTCTCCCGAATGTGGACAAAGATGCTTTTTTTCTCGACTGAATATCACTTTGTCATAAATCATCCCCGTCCATAAAAAGAAAAGATATATTGAGACTGAAATTTTTGGGTGCAAATCGGCAAGTCACAGGTTCTTGCTATTTTTTAGAAACCGAAGATCTTCATGTGCTCATCGATTGCGGACTCTTTCAGGAACGGGACTACCTAGGGAGAAACTGGGAACCTTTTCCTGTCCCGCCAGAAAAAATCGATATCCTCTTGCTTTCTCATGTCCATCTTGATCATTCTGGACTCATACCCAAGCTTGTTCGAGAAGGATTTAAAGGTCCTATACTGGTCACTCATCCCTCAAAAGCCATGCTGCCCATCGTGTTACTCGACTCAGCGCGGATTCAAGAAGAAGATGCGGCCTACAAAAGAAAGCGCCATAAAAGAGAAGGACGCAAAGGCCCCTATCCTGAGATTCCTCTTTATACTGTTGAGGATGCTGAACGGGTGCTGTCTCTTGTCAAGGATAAACCGTACAGGAAGCCCATCCCACTCAACGGTCAGTGGGAAGCTCGCTTCCATGATGCAGGACACATCCTAGGCTCGGCTATTGTCGAAGTTACAGTCAGGGATAACGGCCGGCAAGCAACCGTTCTTTTTTCCGGAGATATCGGCCAATGGAATCGTCCTCTGATGCGAGATCCGACTGTCTTTGACCATGCGGATTATGTGGTTATGGAAACCACCTATGGAGATCGTGAGCATGAAGACCCTGCAGCCGTGGACAGGATGCTCTGTGAAATAATCAATGAAACCATAGCGAGGGGCGGGAATATCGTGATCCCTACTTTTGCCATCGAGCGTACCCAAGAGTTGTTGTTTCATCTCGGTCGATTGGTCAGACAGAATAAAATTCCGTTTCTCATGACTTTCCTCGATAGCCCAATGGCAGTGGATATCACCGAAGTTTTTCTGCAACATCAAGAGTATCTGGACAGTGAGACTTTGGAATTGATCCATGCAGGAAAGAATCCGTTTGAGTTTCCAGGATTGAGGTTGACACGAACGGTCGCCGAATCAAAATCTATAAATTCCATCAGAGGATCGTGTATCATCATGGCTGGATCGGGAATGTGCACGGGTGGCCGCATCAAACATCATCTTATTCAAAACATCTCCCGTCCCGAATCTACTATTCTTTTCGTAGGTCATCAGGCTCAAGGAACATTAGGTCGACAGATTTTGGATGGCAAACCTGAGGTCCGTATTTTGGGACAACACTGCTCTGTTCGAGCCAGAGTGGCGCAGATTCAGGGTTTTTCAGCTCATGCGGGAAGAAAAGATCTCCTCCGATGGTTGGATTCCTTTCGAACACCTCCTGCTCGCCTTTTTCTGACCCATGGGGAAGTAGAAGCTTCCAGAAGTCTTTCAGATTTTATTCAGAGTAAAAAGGGATGGACAGTTACGATTCCTGACTATCTGGAAGATTGGGAATTATAGAAGAGACTAGAATCTTAGCGTGAAGACTGTTTCCACTCCAGGATCAGAATGAGCTCCTATAGATCCATGGTGTAGGCGCATAATCTGTCGCGATAAGCTAAGCCCGATTCCAGAACCTCCTTCTTTCGTTGAGAAGAAGGGGATAAAGATCTTTTCCAAATTTTCCTTTGTGATTCCTCTTCCATTGTCTTTCACCTGGATGATGATCCGTCCTCTTCCATCTAATTTAGCATCCAGATTAATCCTTGCCTCTTTCTGGCCTTCCACAGCATGAAGAGCGTTGAGAAGCAGGTTAATCAGGACCTGTTCGATGAGTTCGGGATCGGCCGTAAGTTCCAAGCTTTGCGGCTCAACGTCCGCATGAAATTGGATGGCTTTTTTCTTTATATTGGCCTGCATGAGTTTCTCTACCCGAGCAATGAGCTCTTTCACAGAAAAAATTTGAAAACTAGGCTTTTGAATCAAAGTCAAGTTTCTGTAGGCATCAACAAAATGGAGCAGGCCTTGACTTCGTTTTTGGATGATCTGTGCGGCATCATGGATATCGGTGAGAGATTCAGTATCGATTTTTTCGCTCGCTTTGCGAATATCCCAGCTTTCTCTGACGAGTTCATTGATAGTCGAGGCTAAAGAAGCTATGGGCGTGATGGAATTCATGATTTCGTGCGTGATCACGCGGATGAGTTTTTGCCACGCTTCGATTTCCCTTTCTTCCAGTTCGCTGTGGATGTTTTGGATCGAGACCAACGAGAAATTCTGCCCTCTGAGCTTAAATTCTGTGGTGTAAAGGGCTAAATGGAGCAATTCATCATTGTCTTCAACCTTGATCAGTGCCCTTTTTCTCGACTTGAGTTTAAAAAGCGTATCAACGAGGGAGCTGCTGAATGATTCAAGAGATCTGATGTTCTTAAGAGAGGTAACTCTCAGCAGGCGTTTCGCAGCTGTGTTGATCAACTCAACATCACCGCTTGGTTGAAAAGCGATCAACCCAATTCCCACATGTTGGACAACTGTCTGAAGATACCGATAGTGTTCTTCTTTTTCAGCTCTTGTCTTCCGAAAGGCGTTCATAACCTCTGTAAATGCTTTTCTTAAGCCCTCAAAAGATGGGCCGAGTCCATCATCCTTAAAGGTCTGAGCAAAGTCGCTGTATCGTATGGAGACAAAAAACCGGGTTAAATCTCTGTTTGTCTTTTCGATGTAGTGAATAAGCAAATAGATTTGGTAGAGGATAAAAAGCCCTATGATAAAAAGGGCTGCATACAATTCGGTTTTGAATAAAATGAAGAGGAATCCGAAGATGGAAAGTCCGAGGAGAATGACGCGGCTAATACAGTTGATGCGGAACTTTTTATAGACCATATTTTTCCAGTCTTCGGTACAAGGATGCTCTGGATAATCCCAATTCTTTGGCTGCGTGAGTGATGTTTCCCCCATGTTTGCCGATGGCCCTATGAATGACAAGTTTCTCGATTTCTTCGAGATTGTAGTCTTCAAAACTCATCGAGTCTCCCTTTTGTTCCGGAATCGGAAAAAAGAAATCGGTTGGCTGGAGCACTTGAGAATCAATCATGATCACTGCCCGCTCAATGGCATGTTGAAGTTCCCTTACATTTCCAGGCCAATGGTATTTTTCCAATCTCTTCAGAGTCGCAGAACTCAGACGTTTTAAAGGCTTATTGTACTTTTTGCAGTAGATCTTTAAAAAATGGTCCATGAGAGCAAGGATGTCTCCAATCCTCTCTCTCAGAGGAGGAATCCGGATTTCGACTGTATTCACACGATAGAGCAAATCCTGACGAAATCTATTCTGAGCGATCATTTCATGAATAGGCATATTGGTGGCACAAATCAGGCGAACATCGATATCTAAAGGTTTGTTCGAGCCGAGTCGAATGACTTTCCGGTTTTCCAAGACGGTCAACAGTTTCGCTTGGAGTGTCAAGGGAAGATTTCCAATTTCATCAAGGAAGAGCGTCCCTCCTGAGGCGATCTCGAAACGGCCAGCTCTGTCCTCTTTAGCATCTGTGAAGGCGCCCTTGACATGACCGAACAGCTCGCTCTCGAAAAGGGTCTCGCTCAAAGCTCCCATATCCACGCTGATAAAAACTTCATCTGCTCTGATGGATTGTCGGTGAAGCTCTCTGGCTACCAGTTCCTTCCCCGTTCCATTTTCACCGAGTATCAGCACATTGGCATCGGTTTTAGCAACCTTCTGGATAGAAGAAAACACTGTATCCATAGCGGGGCTTTCTCCTATGAAATCATGGAAAGGCTGATCAAGATCAGCAATGAGTTGCCTTTGTTTGGAGCGAAGTTTGCTGGCCTCAGTACGAGATTTTCTTAAATTCAAGGCCGTAGTCAAAGTGGCTATGAGTCGTTCATTTTGCCAGGGCTTAAGAATAAAATCTGTGGCCCCCTCTTTAATGGCCCGAACAGCCATATCCACATCACCGAAAGCGGTGATCAATACGACAACAACATTCGGATCGCTCTCATGAATCTTATCCAGCCAATGGAAACCCTCCTGTCCACTGGTTGCTCCCTTGGCAAAATTCATATCCAGAAAAATCACATCATAGACCTCGTTCTTCAATAGAGAGGTAAGAACCTCAGGTGTTTTTTCTGTATGGACATGGGACACATGTTGTTTGAGAAGCAGACGCGCCGCTTGGAGAATATCCTCATCGTCATCGATGATTAAGATTTTTCCTGTTTTCTTATTCATTCTATGTATCTCCGTTTGAAGAATGAGTGACACCAGCAATGTTGCAAGATATGTGCCTTCTGTTTGACCTCAACATTTATATGGCTTTTTCCAGTTCAATATATTTTATGCTATTATAAATCAACTGTTCGAATTTGAACAGCTTGTGTTCTGCAATCGAACACTTTTTCAGAATACTCAACACACTTTTGGATGGGTCCTTCCTGGTTTTAAGACTGGCACATTTATTGCAAAAGCAGGTTTCCTGAGCATCAGTTGAAACATATGAGCGCAAAGTGAATAACAAAAGGATGAGAAAGTCATGGAATAAGGAGACCTCAAATGGGTATGGATCGTAAGGTCGAAAAGAAGAAATGGCCTCCAAAAAAGATTGCCTTTGTCGCAGGATCGGGTCTGTTTATTGCCTTTGTCATATACATTTTTCTTTTTGGAATGAGTAAGTCCTCTTTGAATGTCAAAGCAGAACGACTCACAGTATCAGAAGTCATTCGCGGACCTTTTCAGGAGTATATTCCGGTGATGGGGAATGTTCTTCCCTATTACTATTACTTAAACGCAGTAGAAGGTGGAACAGTAGAAGAGATCTACCTTGAAGCTGGAAGCAAATTGGAGAAGGGAGATCCGATTCTCAAATTGGCCAACACCAATCTTTTGATTAACCTTATGTGGAGAGAAGCGGAATTGTTTCAACAGATCAACAATCTGCGGAACACCCGTCTGGATATGGAACGCTACAGGCTTCAATTGGGCCAACAGATCGCTCTTGTGGAAAATAATTTACAACAGCAGAAAAGAGTGTATGAGCGCTATAAAGAATTGGTGAAGGACAATTTGATCTCTCAGCATCAGTACGAACTGGCAAAAGATCAATATGAGTACTTGGTGATCAATAAGGACTTAACTCTTGAAAGCCAGACAAAGGACTTGGAGTTCCGTGAAAGACAGGTCGAAGCTTTAGAAAGTCAAGTCCGGCGCATGCAAAACAATCTGGAGATCATAAGGTCGCGACTCGAAAATTTGACCATAAGGGCGCCGGTATCTGGTTATCTGACTTCGTTGGATGCTGAAATCGGCCAAACCAAGCAAGCTGGGAATGATTTAGGGCTGATCGATACCCTAGAAGGATATAGAGTTAGAGCAGGCATCGATGAGCATTACATCGCTAGGGTTGAAAAAGGAAGAAGAGGAGAGTTTGAATTTGCCGGAAAAACTTATGATCTTGTTGTGACAAAAAAATATCCTGAGGTCAGAGAGGGGAGTTTTGAAGTGGATATGGAATTTGTGGAAGAGGAACCCCAAGGGATTACTGCTGGACAGACTTACCACATCAAACTGGAATTGGGCGATATCTCCGAAGCCTTACTTCTCGCTAGAGGTGGCTTTTATCAGACAACCGGTGGAAACTGGGCCTATGTCCTTGATGATTCTGGTGGAGTAGCGTTAAAGAGAAGAATCAGAATTGGAAGGCAGAATCCACAAGTCTTTGAAGTTCTTGAAGGACTTGAACCGGGCGAGAAAGTCATCACGTCTTCATATGAAAGCTTTGGCAATATGGAAAGGTTGGTTTTAAAGTAAACCAAAAAGGATAGAATTTCGTCTATTTTAAAAAAGAGATTTAAAATCTAAGGATTGATCAGTAATATATGAATCGCTGATTATGGAGGAACTCATGATAAAAACAAAAGATCTTAAAAAGGTTTACAGGACCGAAGAGGTCGAAACAACGGCCTTGAACAACGTAAACCTGGAAATCAAGGAAGGTGAATATGTCGCTGTCATGGGCCCATCAGGTTGTGGGAAATCCACTCTGCTTAACGTCCTAGGGATGATCGACAAGCCCTCAGACGGGGAATATCAGTTCCTCGGTGAAGAGGTGGGTAGATATTCTGAGAGACAGCGAGCCAATCTTAGAAAAAACAACATTGGATTTGTTTTTCAGAGTTTTAATCTTATCGATGAATTGACCGTCTACGAGAATGTTGAGCTCCCGTTGCTTTACCTGGGTTATTCTTCGTCTGAGCGCAAAAAGAGAGTGACTGAGATTCTCGAACAGATGGAGATTATTGCGCGGAAAAACCACTTTCCCCAACAGTTATCCGGCGGCCAGCAGCAGAGAGTCGCAGTAGCAAGAGCTATTGTTGCCCGTCCGAAATTGATCCTGGCTGACGAGCCAACCGGGAACCTGGATTCTGCGCATGGTGAGGAAGTGATGAGGATCATAGGGGAGCTACATGAAACTGGCACAACTGTGGTTATGGTCACACACTCCCCGGCCTATGCAGAGTACAGCCACCGCGTCATCCACCTGTTCGACGGACACATCGTTTCAGAAAACATCCAGGAAGAATTCAAGATTTAAGCTATCCAAAGTCATAAAAAAATTTCGTTTTTTGTAACCAAATGATGAAAAATTTCGTCTTATATATATAGAGGCCTACTTGAAAAGTGAGGAAGCCATGAGCTTAAGAGAAATATTGGAAAAGATAGTGGAAAAAGGTGAACCGTTTTTATTGAGCGACAGAGAGAATAAAGATTGGGAAGCTAGTTCGCTTCTGCAAAGGCTTTCAGAACCGATGCTCAAGAGAAGAGCCCATCTTCAACCCGGATTATACATTGCAGAAATAAGTGACTCCGGTTACCTCGGCACAGTCCTTTTTAAAGTGAAACAAAAAGCATAGCCTGCATTATCACCCTCTTCAAACATCTTAAAAGTCTCATTTTTTTCTTACGAGATGATTTCTATCTTATAAGAATGAGGAAAATTATGAAATCGACAACCTTTTGACTCGCTCAAGCGTTTATTGATTTGAGGATAAAGGATGACTTTTTCGTCCTGAGCCTATCTATCGGAGTGTTCAGATGATAATAAATTATTTAAAAGTCGCTTTGAGGAATATCCGAAGATACAAGGGTTTTTCTATTATAAACATCGCGGGACTGGCAATCGGACTAGCCTGCTGTCTCCTCATCACCATCTGGGTCCTGGATGAATTGAGTTATGACAGGTTCCATGAGGATGCGGCGAACCTCTACCGCGTTGAAGAGACTCAGCATTATACAGGAAGAGACTACTATGTTACTGTAACGCCTTATCCCTTAGCACCGGCACTTAAGGAAGAAATCCCGGGAATCCAAGATGCCACAAGGGTAGTCTGGGCAGGAGGGCTGTTATTCAAGCATGGAGAGAATATCTTTTTTGAAAATAACGGAAGAGCGGTCGATCCCTCTTTTCTGCAGATGTTTACCTATCCTCTGATCAAGGGAAACAAAAAAACGGCATTGAATTCGCCGTACTCCTTACTTATTTCAGAGAATCTGGCGGAAAAATATTTTGGTAAAGATGAACCTCTGGGAAAAGCCATCACAATCAATAATCAGTATGAATTTACGGTCACAGGAGTCTTGAAAAACATCCCGCATAATACTTACCTACAGTTTGAATTTCTTGTTCCTTATAGAATCCTCGAGATAGCAGGCCGAACGCAAGATCAGTTTGATTCTAATTCCATTTTCACTTTTGTTCAGCTACCGGATGGCTCACCCCCCGAACAAGTGAATGAGAAGATTTTTGGATTTATCCGAACAAAGGTTCCCACAAGCAGGACAGACTTGAGGCTCATGCCTTTCACCAAACTTCATCTCCATGAATTTTTCGGATATGAGAAAGGCCCAGGAGCTATACAGTATGTGTATATCTTCTCCGTCATCGCATTCATCGTTCTACTCATTGCCTGTATCAATTTTATGAATCTTTCTACAGCGCGGTCAGCCAACCGTGCAAAGGAAGTCGGTCTGAGAAAGGTCGTCGGAGCCGTGAAAGGACATCTCATCCGGCAATTTTACGGGGAGTCGGTTGTCTATGCTTTTATCGCTTTGATCTTTGCCATCGGGATCGCCACACTCCTGCTCCCTGCCTTCAGCAACTTAGCAGCCAAAAAACTTTCATGGGATGTTACAGGTATTGAAACAATCTTGATTGGCTTGCTAGGAATAACTCTGTTTACAGGCCTTGTTGCTGGAAGTTATCCAGCCATGTTTTTATCGGCCTTCCAACCGGCAAGAGTTCTAAAGGGCCGCCTCATGTCTGGAGCCGGGAGTTCTAGATTCAGGAAAATCCTGGTGGTTGTCCAGTTTTCGCTTTCAATTCTTTTGATTATCGGTACAGCTGTCGTTTATAAACAGTTAAACTACATAAAGAACACACGCCTTGGATGGGATAGAGAACACATGATCTATATTCCTTTGAGAGCAGACATAAGAAAATCTTACAGCACACTGAAGCAGGAACTGATCAAGAATCCTCAAGTTTTAGACGTCACAGGCACCTGGCATTTGCCCACTAATTTCGGAAGCAATTCTGGAGGAGCTCAATGGGAGGGTAAAGATCCAGAGCAGCAGGTCCTGATCGGATTTAATTTTGTTGATTTTGATTTCATCGAGACTTTGAAGATCGAGATGGCTGAAGGACGCAGTTTCTCCAGAGAATTTCCATCCGATCTTTCCAAAACATGGATCGTTAATGAAGAGGTGGTCAAGATTATGGGTAAGGAATCCGTTTTGGGAGAACGTTTCGACTTTCAAGGAGTGGATGGAACAATTGTTGGTGTTATGAAGAATTTTCATTACCAACATATCCGGAATATAATTGAGCCTCTGGCCATAGTTGTGGATCCCGACTCGATAAATTATATCCTCATCCGGATTCCTCCCGACGATGTTTCTGCTTCTTTGGAGTATATCGAAGAGACATGGAGGCAGGTGATACCCAACTACCCTCTCGAGTACCGTTTCATAGATGAGATATTTGATTTGATGTACAGGGCAGAGGAGAGGATCGGGACTCTCCTCAGGTATTTTGCTATCCTTGCTGTGTTTGTTGCCTGTCTTGGCCTTTTCGGCTTGGCCTCGTTTACAGCTGAACGAAGGACCAAAGAGATAGGTATACGCAAAGTCTTAGGGGCAAGTGTTCCTCAAGTCACAGCACTCCTTTGCCGAGAATTTTTCCTCCTTGTTCTTGTAGCGAATGTGATTGCCTGGCCTGTCGCCTATTTCATCATGAGAAACTGGCTTCAGAGGTATGCTTATCGGACTGAATTTAGTTTCTTGGTTTTTCTAGTAGCAATGCTGATCGCGCTTTTTGTGGCCATTTTGTCTGTGGGTTACCAGGCTATACGGTTAGCACGGGCAAATCCCGCCGATTCCCTTCGCTATGAGTGAGGAATACTCATCCGGTGTGCCTCGATTTCATTTAAATGCCTTAACCTGTCTTTCCAGTATGTTGTGTTCTTCCCAGAGATCAGGAGGCAGGTGTCCACGATAGGGCGTAAGAAAATTCCGGATTTCGTTCACTTCGGCGCCCCATTCGTTCATATTCACATCAAAAAGCTTCGAAAGATTTTGTTTCGAGATATTTATCCCATCAAGATCTAAATCCTGAAGTCGGGGGATCAGTCCTGCAGGAGTCAATTTGGCTTCTACATTGTTCTGGACCCTATCTATGATCCATTTCAAAACCCGCATATTTTCTCCGAATCCTGGCCAGATGAAACTTCCCTGGTCATCTACTCTGAACCAATTGACCGAAAATATCTTAGGACGCTGTGTGAGTCTATTTCCAATATTCAACCAATGACGGAAGTAGGTCCCTAGGTTATAACCGCAGAAGGGGAGCATGGCCATTGGGTCTCTTCTCACTACTCCTACCTGTCCAGTCGCGGCAGCCGTGGTCTCTGAACCCATCCTTGCTCCTAGAAAGACACCGTGACGCCAGTCAAAGCTTTCTACAACTAGCGGAATGAGTTGCGTTCTTCTTCCTCCGAAAATCATGGCTGAAATGGGAACACCTCGAGGATTGTCGAATTCTTTGGATAGGGTAGGGGTGTTATAGATGGATACGGTGAATCTGGAATTGGGATGAGCGGCTTTTCCGTTCGAGGAGCCTGTCCAAAGCCTCCCTTGCCAGTCCTGCAGATGCTGAGGCTGCGATCCATCTAGCCCTTCCCACCAAGGCTCATTGGTTCCAACATCCAGTGCCACATTCGTGAAAAGTGTTGGATTGAAGAACCCCTTCTTCAGGGTCCTCATCATGTTGGGATTGGTTTTCATCGATGTGCCAGGAGCCACACCGAAATAGCCTGCCTCGGGATTTATGGCCCAAAGCCTGCCGTCTGGACCGACATTGAGCCAAGCAATATCGTCCCCAAGAGTCCAAATCCTGTATCCGGGAAGAGCAGATTCCATCATGGCCAAATTGGTTTTTCCACAGGCACTCGGGAGAGCTGCTGTCAGGTAAGTGATGCGGCCTTTGTAATCCTCGACGCCGATGATAACCATGTGTTCGGCTAGCCAACCTTTTTTGTAAGCGATCCAGGAAGCGATTCTCAGAGACAGGCATTTTTTTCCCAAAAGAGCATTCCCTACGTAGCCAGAACCTATACTCCAAACAAGGTGCTCATCGGGGAAGTGCATGATGAAACGCCTGTTCGGGTCAAGATCTCCTATAGAGTGGAATCCTTTGACGAACTCCTCGCGGTTGCCGATCTTAT
>Ga0224495_10000190_pt1 | contig 49228 bp, 41 predicted proteins | sample SF_Jul11_sed_USG_FD_168128 | JGI IMG/M metagenome (GOLD analysis project Ga0224495, IMG submission 168128) | Sediment microbial communities from San Francisco Bay, California, United States - SF_Jul11_sed_USGS_4_1 | ecosystem: Environmental > Aquatic > Marine > Sediment | place: USA: California...
CTTCCGTGAAACTGAGAGGACGTTTTTCCAGTTGTCGGTGGGCTACTGTGAACGCGCACCTTATTTATACGAGTTGTATTTGCCTTTCGAACGTGCCGCCGTCTACGATTCGGCGGACGGCGCATACGCCAACGTCGGCAACCCGCAGGCCGACAAGGAGCGGCAATTGGTGGGCAGTCTGACCATCGAGGTGGGGTCGGCCGCGAACAACGTCGGCCTCAGCGTTACCGGTGGCAGGATTTATGACGGCATCGACTGGCAGAACCGGCCTCTGACCGACAGCGCGGGCCTTTACACTCTCTTCACTCCGGCCAACGGCGATATCGAGTTTGTCAATGTTGCCGGCGGGCCGACGGTGAGTATTACCGATTTCCTCAGGTTTTCGGCGGGCGGGGCTTACCATCACTTAGATTACCGACAGTTCGAGAGAAAGCCGTATTTGCCGGATTATCAGCTCTTCTCGGGGCTGGAGTTGCATGTTTACTGGCGACAACGTTTGCTGCATCTCTACGCGTACGGTGAAATCGTATATTCGGGCGGTTACGACGGTTATATCCAGACGGGTTTGGGGAATGACCCGGTGGCCAACGTCAAGATATCGTTTCGGATCAAGAAGTTTCGCATGCACTATGTCATTCAGAACGCCCTGAACCGCGAGTATAGCACCCGCGATTACATAACTTTCCCGGGGCGCTACAACTATTACGGCATCACCTGGAATTTCGGCGACTGAAACGGTATCGTGCCCGCTTTCATGCAAAGACCCTTCTGTGATGCAGCCTCGGCAGACGAACCGGGAGACTCTACTTGACATCAGAGTGAGAACCGTCAATATTCGGGCTATGCAAAAGCTTCCGTTATCCCGCGAAAAAGCTTACGAAATGGTCGTAGCAAGAATAGGTGTGAACAACCTCCTGAAGCACATCCTGGCGGTGGAGGCCGGCATGCGCCAGGTTGCCGAACACCTGGGCGAAGATGTCGACTACTGGGGGCTGACAGGGTTGATTCATGATCTTGACTACAATGAGACCAAGGAAGACGAACCCCGGCACACTTATATTACCGAAGAGTGGCTGGCCGAATATGACTTGCCCGAGGAGATGATTTACGCCATTCACGCCCACCCGGGGCACGTGCCTTGCCGATCCCGGCTGGATTGGGCCCTTTACGCAGTCGACCCGGCCACCGGGTTCCTGGTGGCCTGCGCCCTGATGCACCCGGACAAGAAACTTAGTGTCATCGATGGCGGCTTTATGCTGCGTCGATTCAAAGAAAAACGTTTCGCCGCCGGGGCCACCCGTGAGAATATAGCCGCCTGCTCCAATCTGGGGCTGGAGTTGGACAGGTTCCTGCTGCTTGTGCGCGACGGTATGATGACCATTTCGGATCAGCTCGGCCTGTAACTACGGCCGGGTGTGCCTGCGCGCGATGTAGAATATGTCCGGGTGAAGCGATCTGCGCCGACATCCGGCGCCGGTGGAAACCCCAAGCCTGTAACGCGAGGCCCGGAAAGCCAGTTTGAACGTGTTGATGCCTGACCCACCAAATATGTCACCCTCCGGCTTTCGCAATCGCGAGGGCCCGGACGGAAACAGCCTCTGGCGCAAAGACGTTTTCGGCTGGTCGCTCTACGATTTCGCCAACACCATCTATTCCATGAACATCGTGTCGTTATACCTTAAGCGGTACATCGTGGAGGACCTTGGTCGCGACGACCGCTATTTTGATATTCCTTTCTCCATCTCGATGCTTTTCGCGGCCGTGTTGCTGCCGGTGTTGGGCACAATCTCGGACTACTCGACCAAAAAGAAAATCTTCCTGTTGCTCTTTACGCTGACATGTTGTCTGGCGGTCGGTTTGATGGCCGTCATCCCGGCTTCGATGATCACGATTCTGCTGCTTCTGTTCGTGATTGCCAACTTCTCCTACGAAGCCGGTCAACCGTTTTATAATTCGCTGCTTTATTCGGTCGCCGACGGCAAACAGGCGCGTTTTGTATCGGGAGTAGGCGTCGCGCTGGGGTATGCCGGCTCTGTCCTCGGCATGCTGGTGGTGCTGCCTTTTGTAGCCGGCTCCTTTTTTGGCTGGGATATCCCCTTCCTGGTCGGTGGGGGCAAGACGAGTGCGTTCGTACCCACGGCGGTTTTGTTTATGGTTTTTGCTTTACCCCTTTTCCTGTGGGTGCGGGAAGCGCCCGTGACCAGGCCCGGAAAGCCGGGCTTTGTCGAATCGTACCGTGAGGTCTGGAACGGGATACGCCAGACCAGGAAATACCCCGGGGTGCTGCGGTTTCTGGTGGCCGACTACTTTTTTGAAGATGCTGCCACCACCGTGATACTGAATATCGGGCTTTACTGCTCCATCGTGATCGGCTTTGGCGACGAAGATATTACTTTTTTTCTGGTCATATCCACGATCAGTGCTGTCATCGGATCGTTTCTGATAGGCAAAATAGCCCAGTACAGGTCACTCAAGGGTCTGTTGAACGTGATCGTGCTGGGTTGGATACTGGTGCTGTTATTTTTCGTTGTTTCCGATAACAGCGTCCTGGTCTGGCTGCTGGGATCGGTCGTTGGCGTCTTGCTCGGTGGCCTGTGGACAACCACGCGGCCGCTGCTGGCGGAGATGGTCCCACGGTCGGATCTGGGGCGATTTTTCGGCCTGTTCGCGCTGTCTGGTCGGGCGGCGGCCGTCATCGGACCGCTCATCTGGACTCTCACCGTCTATCTGTTCAACGCCGAGCGGGTCGCCGGTAAAGCCGTGATCGGACTGCTGGAGATACCGGAGGCGAATTGGCCCAAACTGCCCTACAAAATGGGCGTATTATCTCTTATTGTGATGATGGTAATGGGACTGTTCATCTTCAGAAAAGTACCTCACTCGAAAGGGTCTGCCCGTGGGTAGAAAAATCGGTGACTGGCACTACTACTCGGGCGCGATCCACGTTCACACCACCGAATCGGATGGCACCAAAGACTTTGAGGAGATCGTGGCCATTGGTCGGGATGCCGGGCTCGATTTCATCATGTTCACCGATCATATGACTTTGAGCAACCGTGAACAGGGGAGGGAGGGGCTCTACGGCAATCTGCTGGCCGTTGTCGGGTATGAGCACAACGCCCCCCAGGATAATCATCACTACCTGCTCTTCGACAGTCCGCGGGTCTACCCCGAAGACCTGGCGCCGCTGGAATATGTCGCCGCCGGGGCGGCCGACCGGGCCATCGGGATAATGGCTCACCCGGACGAAATTCGTGACCGGCTACCCGAATATCCGCCTTATCCCTGGAAGGACTGGACTGTCTCCGGTTTCACCGGTCTTGAGATATGGAACCAGATGTCAGAGTGGATGGAGCGTCTTACGAAATATAATAAGTTGCTGATGGCTTTCTCCCCGCGCAAGTCGATGATAGCCCCGTCCGATCGCGTTCTGAAAAAATGGGACGAATTGAACGCCACCGCCAAAGTCGTCGGGGTGGCCTCGGTCGATGCCCATGCATTCGTTCAAAAGGTGGGTTTTCTACGAGTCCAGATATTCCCGTACAAGGTTCACTTCCGATGCCTGCGCACTCATGTAATTCTGCCTGTACCCATGTCCGGAGACTTTGAAACCGCGAAAGGTCAGCTCTATGATGCTCTCAGAGACTGTCGCGTTTACGTTTCCAATATGCGTTGGGGGGATGCTGACGGTTTCGAGTTCCGGGGTGAGAGTAGCCGCGACGCGGTGGTGTGTGGCGGAGAACTGTCCAATGTAGACGACGCCCAATTATATGTGAGTCTCCCGGAGCGTGCGACTGTCAGGCTGGTGCACAACGGGCAAAAGATTCTCCAGACGGGCACTGACGGTCTCGAATACAGAGTGTCTCAACCGGGCGTTTACCGGGTGGAGGCATGGAAAGGCAGGCGCGGTTGGATCTTCTCGAACCATATCAGAGTGGGGGTGTGAACGTCATGGTTCGGCAGTCCGCAGCCAGAGTAATCAGCCTTATAGATGAGGAGTGTCTTGCCGGACCTTCGTCCACAATGCGCGAGCTGGTCGCTAAATTCATCGTCATATCCGGCTATGCGGAGTTCAACCTCGTTCTTGGTCTGGTGTCGGACTACCCGTACCATGCCGACCTGGTCGCACAATTCTGTCACGGTAAGGATATTGCCGCCGGCTGGACTCGCAAACCGGACCTTTACGAAATCCTTGAAAAGCACTGGAAGGTTAGGGGTGGCGGGTGGGCTGACATTGATTTGGAGTCCAGACACTGGAAGTTTTTCGGCCATTCTTCAGCTTATGGCGCTTGCGACAGCGGTGATCTCAGCTTTGTGGTGACGGAGCACCCGTTTTTCGCAAGTTACTCAATCACGATCGCGTAACATGGACCTTGTGATTAAAGTATCTAACGCCATCATGGGCCGCATCCGGCCTCGCGTCGTATCTGTTTGATTCATTGCGAGTTAGGGGGGTCCTCGCATTCGACGATCCCGTCGGTAGATCAAAAAAATACACTAATCAGCGCAAAATTTCTTGACTTTAGTGCGTATTATACCTAAAGTTAGCCCACATTCACAACAAGTGTTAGGTGCTCGACGTACATGTTTGAAACTTTCTATCCTATCCTCTTTCTGGTCTTTTTTGCGGTGTTTCTGGCTGTTTTACTGGTGCTGATGTCGGTGCTTATCGGGCGGCGGACCCGAATGGGGAAGAAGGGAATTCCCTATGAGTGTGGGCTGGAGCCGGTCGGGAACACCAGGGAGCCGGTCCCGGTAAAATTCTACATGGTGGCTATCCTTTTTATTCTCTTTGACATCGAAGTAATATTCCTTTACCCATGGGCCGTGATCTCCCGCAACCTGGGATGGTTTGGCTTTGTGGAGATGTTGGTTTTTATACTGATAATACTGGTCGGCTATTTCTATATCCTTGGCAGGGGAGCGCTGAAATGGGATTAGAGGAAAAAATCCCGGATTCAATCATTCTGACGACTCTTGATAAGATGGTTAACTGGTCCCGGAAGCGCTCTATGTGGCCGCTGGGCTTCGGACTGGCATGTTGCGCGATCGAAATGATGTCGACATTTGCCTCGCATTTTGACCTGGCCCGTTACGGCATGGAGGTGATGCGGCCGTCGCCGCGTCAGGCCGACCTGATGATTGTCGCCGGTCGCGTCTCGGTGAAAATGGCGCCGGTGGTGAAAACGCTTTACGAGCAGATGCCGAACCCCAAGTGGGTGCTGGCCATGGGTGCCTGCGCGTCTTGCGGCGGTGTCTTTAACAATTATGCCATCGTTCAGGGTGTCGATCGAATTATCCCGGTAGATATCTATGTGCCCGGATGTCCACCTCGCCCGGAGCAGTTGATGGACGGGATATTAAAGCTGTTCGAGAAGGTCGAAAAAGAATCGCTCAAAGACAAGCGCGAGGACTGGGGGCGAAAGGCGGGCTGAGGCCTTGGCTTTTACATGTGCGCGGAACCACGTGACATTTGACCTTGTGAAATTTTGAACAAGATGACCGGCATGGAAGAAAAAGTCAGAAGCTTCATGAAAGCGAACTTCGCTGACGCCATTATCCGTGAAGACGATTTCCGCCAGCAGCAGTCCTTCTATGTCAAGGCCGAGGCTCTGGTCGACATATGTCGGGCTCTTTATGATGAACCCGAATTGGACGTCAGGTTACTCGCTGACATAACTTCGCTTGATTGGCACGGTCATCCTGCGGCAGATGAGGGCCGCTTCGAAGTGGTCTACAATCTATATTCCCTGAACCATAAGTATCGCTTTTTCCTGAAAGTGCGACTGCCGGCCAACGCTCCCCGCATCGCTACTTTGACCGACCTGTGGAACGGCGCCAACTGGATGGAACGCGAAGTGTGGGATATGATGGGTATTGAATTCGTAGGTCATCCCGATTTGACCAAAATACTCACTCCGGATGAGCTGGAGGGTCATCCTCTGCGCCGGGACTTTCCGCTTACGTGGGAGCAACCGCAATTCAGCTGGAACAAGGACAATCCCCCCGAGGTGATGAAGTGATGACCGAGAGCAAGACCATCACGATCAATATGGGACCGCAGCATCCGGCCACCCACGGCGTCCTGAGGGTGGTGCTTGAGATTGAGGGTGAAACGGTTGTCAAGGCGCGTCCGGTAGTTGGCTACCTGCACACGGGGATTGAGAAAACCATGGAGTCCAAGCTGTATTACAAGGCTCTTCCGGCCACCGATCGCATGGACTACCTGGCCCCGATGTCGAACAACCTCGGGTATTGCCTGGCGGTGGAAAGCCTGATGGAAATCGAGGTTCCGGACAAAGTCAAGTGGGCCCGCTGTTGCCTGGCCGAACTGACACGCGTAAACTCCCACCTGGTCTGGCTCGGCACCCACGCTTTGGACCTGGGCGCGATGTCCATGCTGCTGTACACCTTTCGGGAGAGAGAGTTGGTTCTCGATATTTACGAAGCGTGCGGTGGCCAGCGCATGATGACCAGTTACATCCGCATCGGCGGCCTGGCCCATGACCTGCCGCCCGATTTTGACAAGAAGGTCCGTAATCTTACACGGATCGTGCGCGAGCGTATGCACGACTATGAAACCCTGCTCACGAACAACGAGATTTTCATAAACCGGACCAGGGGTGTGGCGGTCATCTCCGCCGAGGATGCCATAAATTATTCACTCACCGGCCCGATGTTACGGGGAAGCGGCGTCAAACACGATTTGAGGAAAGCGAATCCTTACAGCGGGTACGAGAATTTTGATTTTGAAGTCGCTTTTGGTACTAATGGTGATGCCTATGACCGCTACCTTTTGCGGCTGGAAGAGATTCGCCAGTCGCTTAGAATATGCGACCAGGCCATCGACGGCATGCCCGATGGACCCTATCGCGCCCATGTACCTGGTGTGGTTCTACCGCCCAAGGAGGATGTCCTGTACAAGATGGAATCAATGATATTCCACTTCAAGATCATAACCGAAGGCTTCAAGGCTCCGTTTGGCGCGGTGTACCAGGCGATTGAATCGCCCAAGGGGGAGTTGGGATTTTACATATCATCGGACGGCAGCAACAAACCCCACCGTGTCAGGGTGCGGCCGCCGGCCTTTGTCAACCTGGCGGCTCTGCCCAGGCTGGTGGAGGGACGGCTGCTTTCGGATGTGATCTGCGCTATCGGCTCGATCGACATCGTTTTAGGCGAGGTAGACAGATGATTCTGAATGAAGAATCGATCAGGCGAATCAAGGAGAAGGCCGCCAAATACCCCCGGCGAAAATCGGCCATCCTCCCGGCTATTACTGTCGCCTATCGTCAGGTGGGTCACCTCAATGATGATATATACCGTGAGATTTCTCGGATAATCAATATACCCTACGTGGAGATTGCCGAAGCCGCTACTTTTTACACTCTCTTTCCCAAGAAACCAGTGGGCAAATACCTGATTCAGGTCTGTCACAATATCTCCTGCGCCCTCATGGGGGCCGATTCGCTGGTGACGTATCTCGAGGAGAAGTTGAGTGTCAGGAAGGGTGAGACCACCGACGATGGTCTGTTCACCCTGATTTCGGTGGAGTGTTTAGGTTCATGTTCAACGGCGCCAATGATGCAGATCAACCAGGATTATTACGAGAACCTCACTCGGGAAAGAGTGGATCAGATAATTGATGACTTGAAGGCAAAAGCGTGAAATTCTACTCGCCGGTCATAACCAACGCCTCTGAGGCGGCGGCAAACCAGAAGCTGCACCTGTTCCGGTATGTCGAGGATCCGGACCAGTACAGGGTGGATACGTATGAGGCGCATGGTGGCTATCGGGCATGGAAAAAGACCCTGACGGCCATGAAGCCCGACGAGGTCATAGAGGAGGTAAAGAAATCGGGACTGCGCGGACGGGGTGGAGCCGGTTTTCCGACAGGCATGAAGTGGGGCTTTGTCCCCAAGAGCTCACCGAAACCGCGCTATCTCTGCTGTAATGCCGATGAGTCCGAACCGGGCACGTGCAAGGACCGGGTGCTGATGGAACGGGATCCGCACGGCGTTATCGAAGGCATGGCTATCGCGGCGTATGCCATTGGCTGTCACATCATGTTCTGTTACATTCGCGGCGAGTTTAACCACTGCATTGAACGCATGGAAGCGGCTGTGCAGGAGGCATATAAGCGGGGCCACCTCGGCAGAAATATTCATGGCAGTGGCTACGATCTCGATATGGTGGTTCATTCCGGCGGCGGCGCCTACATCTGCGGCGAGGAAACAGCGCTGCTGAACTCGCTGGAAGGTGAGAGAGGCATGTCACGTATCCGACCGCCGTTTCCGGCCGTCGAGGGTCTTTATGCCTGCCCGACGATCGTCAACAACGTCGAATCACTGGCGGCCGTTCCCCATATTATAGCCAACGGCGCGGATTGGTACCGGTCCCTGGGCACCGAGAAGTCGGCCGGCACAAAGCTTTTCTCTCTAAGCGGCCATGTCAATCGCCCCGGCAACTATGAGGTGGAGCTCGGCTTCTCATTGAAAAAGCTGATCTACGACCCCGCCTACGGCAACGGCATCCTGGGAGGCAAAAGGCTCAAGGGGGTTATCCCCGGTGGAGCATCGACACCGTTCTTGACGGAAGACATGATCGACGTTGCCCTTGATTACGAGGCGCTGACCGGCGCCGGTTCCATGCTCGGTTCCGGGGCGGTCATCGTCTTTCACGAGGAGACCTGCGTCGTTTGGGTGATATTGAAACTGATTCACTTCTTCAGACACGAATCTTGTGGCAAATGTACGCCGTGTCGGGAAGGAACCGGTTGGCTGGAGCAAATTATCGAGAGGATCGAAGCCGGTCAGGGTCAGCCGGGCGACATTGAGAAGATTGAAGATGTCTGCGGCAATATCCTGGGTCGGACTATCTGTCCGCTCGGCGACGCGGCCGTGATGCCGATTCAGTCAGCGGTTAAACACTGGCGTGAGGAGTGGCAGTATCACATTGAGCACAAGAAATGTCTGGTGAAGACGGAGTTCCCGTTTGGTTAGGATTCTGGATGGCTGAGGATAATAAGCACCAGGCACAGGGACAGGGCACCGTTACGCTGACTATCGACGGTCAGCAGACGACGGTCGCCAGGGGCACGACCGTTCTCGAGGCCGCCCAGGCGTTGGGAATCAATATTCCCACCTTCTGCTGGCACTCGAAACTGAAGTCGGTCGGAGCCTGCCGGATGTGCTATGTGGAAATAGAAAAAATGGCCAAGCTGCAGGTGTCTTGCGCCACGGAAGCTGTTGACGGCATGGTAGTGCGCACTGATTCCGATCAGGTCAAGCAGGGCCGCCGAGCCATCATTGAGTTCATCCTCCTGAACCATCCCCTGGACTGCCCCACCTGTGACAAGGGCGGCGAGTGTGACCTTCAGAACCTGACTTTCGCGCATGGCATTGATGACAGCCGGTTCGATTTTCAGAAGTACCGGTTCCGCGAAGAGGGTACCGCGTCTACGTTCGATGACGTTCGTATCGGCCCCGAGATTGTTCTCAACCGGAACCGCTGTATCTTGTGTTACAAGTGCGTCCGGGCCAACAAGGAGGCTTTTGGCGAGTACGACCTGGGCGTCTACGAACGCGGGAACATAGCGGAGATCAATGCCGCCCCCGGTGAGCAGGTCGACAATCCTTATTCAGGCAACCTGGTGGAAATCTGCCCGGTGGGTGCGTTGACCAATACGGACTGGCGGTACAAAATCAGGGTCTGGCTGACACAGACAACGCCGGCGGTCTGCAATTTCAACAGTTCCGGGGTCAATACCACTTTTTTTAAGGAAAACCACCAGAACCGGATATTCCGGGTGACATCACGCCGTAACGATGGCATTGACGACGGCTGGCTGTCGGATGTGACGCGCTATGGGTACCAGATTGTCAATTCCGCCGACCGCCTGAAGACACCTCTGGTCAAGAAAGAAGGCAAGCAGGTTCCGGCCTCCTGGGAGGAGGCGCTTGTCCTGATTCACCGGCGATTCAGCGAAATCAAAGACAAGAAAGGCAATGTGTGCATCGGCGGGCTGATTGAGCCAAGCCTGGACAACGCTTCCCTTTACAGCTTTTCGAAGTTCTTCAGGACGGTGTTGCCGTCTAACAACATTGACTTCCGCAGCCACTACCGAATGCTTCCCCCGACGGCCGACAGCGTGTTCTCAAAGATGTGCGCACAGCCGTTTAAAATAGCTGATATCGACGACTCCGATGTGATCGTCGCCTTCGGGACCGATTTGGTCAGAGAGCATCAAAACGAGTATCTGCGGATACGCAAGGCCCGGAACTTCCATGATGCCAGGATCTTTGCCGCCAACCCTTATCATGTGAAGTCGGCTGATGTGACCGAACTCGAGCTGGTGTATAGTGTCGGGACCGACGAGAGTTTCCTGAACGCTGTCTGTCTGGCCGCGATCGAAGAGAAGCTGACCGATTCGGCTGAGGCGGAGGCATACCGTCAGAAAGTGTCACCGTCCAGCCTCGACCAGGCGTCACGCGAGTGCGGGCTTGATAAGGAAGATTTGAAAAGTCTGGCCCGAGCGCTGGCCGGGGCTCGAAAAGTCACGTTCCTGGCCGGCGAGTTGGTCACTCGCTCAATCGCCCGGGAGGCAATTGCCGCCGCTCTGGCTAATCTGAACAGGTTGCTGGGGATTAACAGAAAAGGCCAGATGGCGATTCTGCCCCGCTATGCGAATTCGTTTGGCGCCGAAAAACTCGGGCTGCTGCCCTACCCCAGCGACAATCTTCGCCGCGAACTGACTTCCATGTGGGGTGAATTTCCGGATGCCGAGTCCCACAACACCGACGCCATGATGGCTTTGATGAAAAAAGAAGAAATAAGCGGCTTTTTCGTCATGGGCAGCAATCCGGTCATGCTTTATCCCGATCGTGAATTCGCTCGCGAGGGTTTGGAGAAGCTGGAGTTCCTGGTCGCCTGCGATCTCTTTGAGACTGAGACTACGGCTATTGCCGATGTTGTACTGCCCTTGTGCAGTTGGGCCGAATACGACGGCGAATATGTCAACCTCGAAGGCAAGTCACAGAAATCCGTCCGCGCCGTGAAGCCGATTGGTGAAGCCAGACCCGGCTGCGAGATAATGAATATGCTGGCTCCGAAGTTTGGCAAGGTGTTGTTTGAATCGGATGCGACCATGGCGGCGGAGATCGATCGTTTGCTGCAACTTGATGGTGCGCCTGAGCTGCCCTTCGAGTTTCTCCCGGTGGTTCGGGCCGAATTCGAGCGCGACGAGGCTTACCCTTATCCGCTTTTTGTCTGTGATGACCCTCATCACTCGGGACATCTTACCGAGAAGGCGACCTCGCTTGCCAACTTCGTCGGCGAGGCTTATATTGAACTTTCGCCGGAGTCGGCGGCCAGGCATGATTTAAAGCAGGGAGACTCAGTCCGGGTGGAATCGAAAGTGGGCAAGGTCATTGTTCCGGCCAGAATCTCCGATCATATCGACAGCGATGCCGTGCTGATACCGAGGAATTTTTCCTCGACGCCGGTAACTTCCCTGCTGATGCGCAAGAAGAGACTGGATTGGGTGCGACTAAGCAAAGTGGATGTATAGACGATGTTTGAAATTGCCCTGTTATCATCGATAAAGGTCGTCATCGTCATTGTGGCGATGTTGACCGGGTGTGCCTGGTCCACGTACCTGGAGCGAAAACTCCTGGGGCATTTGCAGCATCGTATGGGACCCTCTTACGCCGGTCCATACGGCCTCTTGCAGCCCGTCGCAGACGGCCTGAAGCTCATTTTCAAAGAAGATATCGTACCCGACAACGTTGAGAAGATCATATATACCCTGGCGCCCATGATCGCGTTCGTGCCGGCTCTCCTGACCTTTGCCGTTATTCCGTTCGGAATCGACCTCACTTTGTTTGGTCACGAAGTGAAAATGGTTATCTCGGACCTGAACATCGGCGTGTTGTTTGTCTTTGCCGTGACCTCGCTGGGCGTGTACGGGCTGGTGCTGGCCGGCTGGTCTTCGGGCTCCAAGTATTCGTTTCTGGGCGGCATTCGTTCATCGGCTCAGATGATTTCTTACGAGGTCAGCTATGGCCTGTCAATCATCGGCGTCATCCTGGTGGCCAACACCCTGTCGCTGCGGGAACTGGTCGAACAGCAGGCTACGGATTCGGTATGGTTTTTCGCCGGCTGGAACATATGGAAACAGCCTCTGGGCTTTCTTTTGTACATCATCTGTGCCATTGCGGAGACCAACCGGGCGCCGTTTGACCTGCCCGAGTGTGAGTCGGAGCTGGTGGCCGGATACCAAACGGAATATTCGTCGATGAAGTTCGCCACTTTCTACGTGGGCGAGTATGCCAACATGCTGGCGGTGGCGTCGGTGGCGGCCACTCTCTTTTTCGGCGGCTGGCAGGGGCCTTTCCTGCAGGCCGCACCGTGGCTGTCGGTAGTCTGGTTCGTTCTTAAGGTGTTCCTGTTTATGTGCGTGTATATCTGGTTGCGAGCCACGTTTCCGCGGTTCCGTTATGACCAGTTGATGAATTTTGGATGGAAGATTCTGTTACCGTTGGCTCTTCTAAACACGATGGTAACGTCGTTGTTGGTGGTTCTGGGATGGTTTTAAGGATGGACGGCGATGAATGAAGTATTAAAAGCGGTGGTAAACTCGGTTATCAAGACGCCCAAAGGCCTTCTGGTCACGCTCAAGCATCTTATCAAAAAACCCGTGACGCTCGACTACCCGAAGCGCAAAAAGCCGATGGCCCCTCGCTACCGCGGCAAGCACTATCTCGAACGATACGACGATGGCAGCGAGCGTTGCGTCTGCTGCGGTCTCTGTGCGGCGGCGTGTCCGGCGGATGCAATCTATATGGAGCCGGAGGAGAACGAAAAAGGCGAGCGTCGGGCGCGGGTTTACGAAATCAACCTGCTGCGTTGTATCTTCTGCGGTTTCTGTGAAGAAGCCTGCCCGGAGGAGGCCATCTTTCTGGGGCAGGAATACGAGTTTTCCGACTACGATCGGAATTCGTTTATCTACACCAGGGAGCAAATGCTGGTGCCGCATCCGCGCAAAGACAATCCTTTCAAGCGCATGTTTCGGCGGGTGCGGAAAGTCTACGGAGTATCGGACAGGATAAAATGAATCTGGATACACTCATATTTCTGGCATCGGCCGTGATCGCTGTCTTCGGCGCAACCATGATGATATCACAGCGTAACCCGGTCGCCTCGGTACTCTACCTGATACTTTCTCTGCTGGCCCAGGCGGTTTTGTATGTCCAGCTGGGGGCCCTGTTCATGGCGGCGGTGCTTATCATCGTCTATGCCGGAGCCGTGCTCGTGTTGTTTCTCTTCGTCATCATGCTGCTTAATCTGCGCGGCCGCGAGGACCTCGGCCGACCGTCGCCCCCTTTCAATCGCATAACCAAGTACACGTTGTCGATCCTTTTCGTAGCACAGTTGGTGATGGTTGTGCGGAGCAGCATTTCCTCCAGCCTCTTCGTTAATATAAAGGACGTCAGTGTCATGTCGATGCTGCCCGCCGGTTTTGGTTCGGTCGAGGAGGTCGCCACGGTTCTCTTCCAGAAATATCTGTATCCGTTCGAGCTGGTGTCGGTGCTTATCCTGGCGGCCGTGGTCGGTGCCGTCCTGATGGCGAAGAAGGAGCGCGACGGAGAAGGGCCGCCCGGCGCGGATGCGCGCGGTTCCGTCGAAAATTTAACTGATAGGGTAACAAGGTAGAAATGGTTCCCGTCTCGGCATATCTGATTGTGGCCATCGTGCTGTTCGGTATCGGCACCATCGGCGTGCTCATATCGCGGAATGTCATAATCATATTCATGTCCGTGGAATTGATGCTTAATGCCGCTAACCTTGTCCTGATAGCCTTTTCACGGGCCCTGAATGTGGTGGACGGCCACGTGTTCGTCTTTCTGGTGCTGTGCGTCGCCGCGGCCGAGGCGGCGGTGGGGCTGGCTATAATTATTACGCTGTATCGTAATCGCGATACGGTTAACATTGATCGCTTTGATTTGCTGAAATGGTAGGTCACGAGAGAGTATGTCGGAGTACTTGTTTTTAGTCCCGCTTCTGCCGTTTTTCGGTTTTCTGGTAAACGGTCTGCTGTTAGGACGGCTGCCCAAGTCGGTCATATCGGCGGTCGCCTGCGGCACCGTGGGTATTTCGTTTATTCTCTCCATACTGTTGTTCTTCGAGTTAAAGGGCCTGCCGCCGGGCGCGCGCGTCATCGAACAAGTGCTCTTCACGTGGATTCCATCGGGAGACATGCTGCACACGAACGTAGGCTATCTGCTCGATCCCCTATCGGCCGTCATGATTCTTGTAGTAAGCGGCGTGGGCTTCCTGATTCACGTTTATTCGGTCGGCTACATGGGGCATGACGCCTCCTATGGCCGCTTTTTCACCTACATGAACCTGTTTACGTTCTCGATGCTTACCCTGGTGCTGGCCGACAATTTCCTGTTTATGTTCGTCGGGTGGGAAGGTGTCGGACTGTGTTCGTATCTGTTGATAGGTTTCTGGCACGAGCGCAAATCGGCTTCGGATGCGGGCAAGAAAGCATTCATAGTCAACCGCATCGGGGACTTCGGCTTTCTCATCGGCATTTTCCTGATTTTCTGGAATGTCGGCTCGCTGGATTTCCGGGTGGTGATGGAGCGTGCCCCGGAGGTCTTCGTGTTCGGCGGGGGGCTCATTACGGCCACCTGCATACTTCTCTTCGTCGGGGCGATTGGCAAGTCGGCGCAGATTCCACTCTATGTGTGGCTGCCCGACGCCATGGAGGGCCCGACACCGGTCTCCGCCCTTATCCATGCGGCAACTATGGTCACGGCGGGCGTCTACATGATTGCCCGCACTAACCTTTTGTACATGATGGCCCCGGACGCTCTCCTGGTGGTGGCCGTCATCGGTGCCCTGACAGCCATCTACGCCGCGACTATCGGCCTGGCACAGAACGATATAAAAAGGGTCCTGGCCTATTCCACTGTCAGCCAGCTGGGCTATATGTTCCTGGCCTGCGGTGTCGCCTCTTTTACGGCCGGCATCTTTCATCTGATGACACACGCCTTTTTCAAGGCGTTGCTGTTCCTGGGAGCCGGCTCGGTGATCCACGCCATGGCGAATGAACAGGATATGCGCAGAATGGGCGGCCTGCGTAAATACATGCCGGCGACATTCTGGACGTTCCTGTTCGCGACACTGGCGATTTCCGGTATTCCCGGTTTCTCCGGGTTCTTCTCCAAGGATGAAATTCTCTGGAAATCTTTTTCGTCCGGTCATGGACACTGGCTTTTCTGGGTAATCGGTTTTGTGACCGCCGGCCTTACGGCCTTTTACATGTTCCGGCTTCTGTATTTGACGTTTTACGGCAAGGAGCGGATGGAGGAGTCGACGCGTTCGCATCTACACGAATCACCCCGAAGCATGACCGTCCCCCTGGTGGTGCTGGCGGTTCTGTCGCTGATCGGCGGCTGGGTGGGTATACCTCACATCCTGGGCGGCACCAATTACTTTGAGGGCTGGATGGAGCCGGTCGTATCCGGCGGCCACGCCGCTGCCTCTCAGGCCCTGGCATCGGGAGGAGGCGATGCCGGTATGGAGGTGACGCTGATGGTAGTGTCGGTGGCGCTGGTGCTGGCCGCCATCTTTGGCGCCTATACCTTCTATAACAAGAGACCGGAACTGGCCACGGCCTGGCGGTCGAGATTGTCCGGGGTGCACCACCTTCTTGTGAACAAGTATTTTGTCGATGAGATTTACGGGACGATCCTCGTGCGGCCGGTGGTCTATTTCTCGCTCTTCCTGTGGAAAGTCTTTGATGTCGTCTTCATCGACGGCTTTATCAACGGGGTGGCGAGTGTGTACAGCGACATCTCGGAGACGGTCCGCACCGCTCAAACCGGGCGGGTGCGCACTTATGCGACCGTCTTTCTTTTGGGCGTCGTTGTGATATTAGCGTACTTCATCTGGATATAGCGAATGGAAGATCAGATCTTAACATTGGTAACGTTCTTTCCGGCGCTCGGCTGTGTTCTGCTTCTTTTTGTTCCCAAGGACCGCCATGACAGCATTAAGTCCATCAGCCTGATTATCGCTTTCGTGACGCTGCTGCTGTCTTTCATGCTGTACGGTATGTTTGACACTATGGCGTACGGCATGCAGTTTGAGGTCAACTATCCCTGGATAACGTCATTGGGAATTCACTACCATATGGGTATCGACGGCATTTCGCTGCTTTTAATCCTCCTGACCGCCGTGTTGACGCTGCTGGCTATCCTCTCTTCCTGGTCGTCCATAACGAAAGGAGTCAAGGGATACTACATATCCATGCTGCTCCTGGCGACCGGCATGATCGGCGTTTTTGTCTCGCTGGATTTGTTCATGTTTTACGTTTTCTGGGAAGTGATGCTGATACCGATGTATTTCATCATCGGCGTCTGGGGCGGGCCGCGCCGCATCTATGCCTCAATCAAGTTTGTGCTGTTCACGATGTTTGGCTCCCTGCTGATGCTGGTGGCCATCCTTTATATACTGTTCGAGTACCACAAGTTCGCCGGGGAATATTCGTTCGACCTGTTGAAGCTGATGGAAATGCCCATCGCATACCAGCCCCAGCTCTGGGTCTTCGGCGCTTTCGCCCTGGCCTTTGCCATCAAGGTGCCGCTGTTCCCCTTTCACACCTGGCTGCCCGATGCCCACGTGGAGGCCCCCACCGCCGGCTCCGTCATTCTGGCCGGAGTGCTTCTGAAAATGGGTACTTACGGCTTTATCCGCATCTGTCTGCCGATGTTTCCTGAGGCGACGGTGGCTTACCTGCCGTATATCTGTGTGCTCTCAATTATAGCCATCATTTACGGCGCCCTGGTAGCCATGGTGCAGAAGGACGTCAAGTCGCTGGTCGCCTTCTCGTCGGTCTCGCACATGGGCTTCGTCATGCTGGGAATGTTTGCCCTTAATACTCAGGGGTTGGAAGGTTCTGTAATCCAGATGGTCAACCACGGCGTGTCGACGGGAGCATTGTTCCTTATCGTGGGTATGCTCTACGAGAGACGACACACGCGCCTTATCGAGGACTTTGGAGGTATTGCCAATGTGATGCCGTTTTATTCGGCGGTATTCCTGATTGTCACCCTGTCCTCGATCGGCTTGCCCTTTACCAACGGTTTTGTGGGCGAATTTCTGATCCTCCTGGGAGTCTTCAAGGCCAACACGGTATTCGGCATCCTCGCCGCCAGCGGCGTGGTACTGTCAGCCTGCTATATGCTCTGGATGTACCAGCGCGTGATTTACGGAAAAACTACCAAGCCGGAAAATCAGAAGCTTACCGACCTGAACTGGCGCGAGCGACTGGTTTTGATACCGCTGGTCATAATCATTTTCTGGATCGGGATTTACCCCAAGCCGTTCATTGAAATCATTGAACCCTCGGTCAAGAATATCCTGCATGTGGTGAGCACGTCTTCTACGGTGAAGATCGAGGACGACGAGACTCAGGGAGCGTATTCAGTCAATCAGGCGGCGGAAGAAACAGACATGGTGTTTGACAGTAAGGAGTGAACGCATGGCCGACGTGACCATATATACCAAGGAAGGCTGCCCGTATTGCGAGGCGGCGAAAAAACATTACAACGACGAAGGTGTCGCCTTCAAGGAGATCGACGTTCATCAAAAGCCGGGCGCCAAAGAGAAAGTCCTGGAACTTACCGGCGGCCAGCGTATCGTGCCGGTGATCGTTGATGGCGCCGAAGTCAAAATCGGCTTTGGCGGCGGCTGAGGGTTCTGAAGGCAGGCTGGCAGTTAGCCGGACGAGTAAAATAGTATGATAGATTTAGCATCGTTATCGGCCAATTTCGGTATTATTTCCCCGGAATTATCCCTGTTAATCGGGGCATCGCTTATCCTGCTGGTGGGCTATATAAAGAACCTGGGGAAGATCTGTTCTTCGATAGCGCTGCTCGCCTTGCTGCTCGCCCTGGTGTTTTCGTTGCACCAGTGGGGACGTCAGGTCTCGGGGTTTTTCGGAATGGTTACCTGCGACGGCTTTGGCGTGGCCTTCAAGATCATCTTCACGGTGGTGGCCATTCTCGCTCTGCTTATCGCTCATCGTTTCCTGACGGCGAAGCGGATAGAGCGCCCCGAGTTCTATGCCCTCTTGCTGATATCGACCGCCGGTATGATGGTTATGGCCAACACCACCGACCTGGTCGTGATGTTTATTGGTCTGGAGATCATGTCGGTGCCGCTGTACGTTCTGGCCGGATTCGCCCGCCGGTCGCTGGAGTCTAATGAAGCGAGTATTAAGTATTTTATCATGGGGGCGTTTGCCAGCGCTTTCCTGCTGATGGGTATTGCCTTTGTGTTTGGGGCGTCAGCCACGACCGACTTGCGCCGTATCGTCGCCGACTTCAGCTTCATCGTCTCCAACTCGCAGGCCTATATGTTCACCGGCGTTGCCCTCATTCTGATCGGCTTCGGCTTCAAGGTGGCGGCGGTGCCTTTCCACGCCTGGGTGCCTGATGTCTATCATGGCGCGCCGACACCCGTGACGGCCTTTTTCTCAGTGGGCCCGAAAGCGGCCGGCTTTGCCGTGTTGCTCAGGATATTCACGTTCGGATTTGGAAGAATGGTCGAGCTTGACATGGTTTTCTGGGTACTGGCGGTGCTGACTATGACGGTCGGCAATGTCCTGGCGCTGCGGCAGGACAACGTCAAACGCATGCTGGCCTATTCGTCCATTGCCCATGCCGGCTACATTCTGGTGGCCTTTGCCGTCGGCGGCGCCGAGGCTGTCTCGGCCGCTGTCTTCTATCTGGTGGCTTATACCATGTTTAATCTCGGGGCCTTCGCCATCGTGACCCTGCTGGAAACCCGCAGCGGCTGCAAATCCGAGTTTTCAGAGTTGGCCGGTCTGTCGAAATCCAGCCCTTACCTGGCGGCGGTGCTGGCGCTGTTTATGTTCGCCCTGGCGGGTTTTCCACCGACGGTTGGTTTTGTAGGCAAATTTTACATATTTGCCGCGGCGGTCAAAAACGGGTATATCTGGCTGGCCGTGATTGGCGTTATGAATTCATTTGTCTCCGTGTACTACTATTTGCGGGTGATAAAAACCAGTTGCCTCGACCACCACGAAGGCGCCTTTGTCCGCGCCCCTTATTCATTTTCTATAATTCTGGTCCTGTTCATCACCGTCATAGGGACGCTTGGCCTCGGATTCTTCCCACAACGGCTGCTGGAATTTTCGCAGGCGGCCATCTTTGCATTTCTGTAAGCGTGTCCGCAGAAATCAACGAGCGCTTCTTGCTTGCGGCCCCGGCCCGGGGCAGCCTGAAGGTGAACCGGTCGGGAGATAACGGAGAAGACTCCGGCAGCGTGATCAGAACATATCTATGTAAGTAATGCGTATTTCGCGCGTGATTTTCTCGCCGCGGCGGTTTCCGGAAAGATTCTTGATAAGCGCCTCCAACTCCAGGTTCTCAGTGAAAAGCCACTTTACCGACATGTTGAAGTAGCCTCGCCCTTTGCCGGCGAAAATGTAATCCGTGCCGTCGGGGAGTCTCGACTTGTCGTCGTTTAAAGCCACGTCATACTCCATCAGCAGGGCCAGATTGTATCGGAAAGTGGCGTCGAACCCGACGAAAAAATCCATATCCTTGTCCTTGTCGATATCGTTTTCCAGCGAATAGCTGGCGCCGCCGTGCCATCCTGCCGTCCACTGGTAGAAGTAGAAGCTGCGGCTGGCGACAACGTAAAACCCGCGCGACTTGAAGGTATACCGATCAAAATCTTCATTCCAGGCGCCGTATCCCTGTGAAGAGAACCCGGCCGTAACGGCCGGGAAGTACTCCATCTCGTCGATTACGCGAAACTTGATATTGAACTCAATGCGCTTATTCCAGTTCGGGTCCCGGTTGGATATGATATTGTCGCCGCCATACGATATGCCCAGCATCAGTCGGTTGGAGAGCCCGATATTGGTGTAGCCGATACTGCCGCCGTTGGGATACAGGCGCAGGCCGATGTCAAAATGAGCGCGGGGGAGGGTCCCTGCTGTGGGCATGTCGACCAGTTGCCGCGGGGGTACGTCAAACAGGCTGCCACTGGTTGCCACAAGCTCCTCCTGCGCCGTTGCAAATCGGCCCAGGAAACCCGCCAATCCCACAATCAATATGTTGCGTAACGTCCTTGTCATCGTCTATATCCTCCTCGTCCCTCTATCACACGAACGTACTAAGGGCATGATAGGCCAGCTTCGTCTTTCAAGTCAAAATAAAAAAGTGGTGTGACCGTGCTTATTTGGAAGCGCCGAAAAGCGGCCGGGCCATCAATCCGGCCTGACGAGGGCAATAAACCTCTGAGCCAGTCGTTCGCCGACAGGACCGAGTTTGATGTCCCAGGTGCGGCGCGATGTCCTTATGCGCGACACGGGCGCGACAAGTTTCAGTGAACTGGAAATGAACACCTCGTCGGCCCTGACCAGATCATCGAGGCGCGCGTTCTTTTCGGTCAGTCGATATCCCAGCTTCTGCGCCTGACGGATCACAATTTTGCGCGTGATACCCTCGAGGCAACCGGCGCTGAGAGGAGGCGTATGTATATGGCCTTTATTCACCCAGAAGACGTTGGCCGAGGTGACTTCAGCTATCTGGTCATTTTCATTCAAGAGCAAAGCATCGTCACAGCGCATCCGCCGGGCCTGGTTCAGGGCGGCGGCATGGATAGCATAGGAGAGAGTCTTGATTCGCCGGAAAAGCGAGTCCTGGTCGACCCTGAATTCCGAGACGTACAACCGAAAGGGCTTCCGGGGCATTTGATGCGGAGAAGCACTGAGAATGACCTGCGGTTTACCCTTCACGCCCGTCCAGCGAGCTGATTCACCGCTGGTCATGGTTAGCCGGAGCTTGGTGATACGGTCAGGGTGAGCCCTGACCGTCATAACCATCCATTTCGTCAACATGTCGGAACTGACCGGAATCTTAAGTCCTATCACTCTGGCGCCCCTCTGCAGGCGCTGGAGATGCTCCTTGAGGAAAATAATCCGATCGTCAATCGCCAAAAAGGTCTCGAAAAGCCCCTCCGCATACAGAAGGGAATTGTCGAACACCGATATTCTGTCCTGGCCGCGCCGCACGAGGCGACCGTTTATTGATGTGACTGTCTTGACCGGCGGCATCTCGCTTTCCCCGTTAACTCCCCCGCAGAGGATTTCCTTTGGTGATATTGTCCTGTCTAAGTGTGCCTCTGCAAAGTTATGGTGAATACTGGCAATGTCAAGTCTTGTGGGAATTGACTTTTTGCCGTCAGCGAGTTTATTGAACGGAATGGATGCCGTTAAGCTTCTGGTCGTCTTCCTGGCCATCGTCCTCGCCTTGCGCAAGAGAGTGTCCGTCGGTCTGACATTACTGGCTGCGGGGCTGCTCACACTCCTCCTTTTTCAGACTGCGCTCGACAAGAGTCTGACCGGGTATCTGGACCTGGTTAGATCAACGCGTTTTGTCTCTCTGACGGCCGTGGTGGTTCTGATAACCGTGCTGGGCTCGCTGCTGAAAGAACTCAAGTACCTGGGCAGGCTGGCCCATTCCTGCAAAAGCCTGTATGGTGGGGACCGCACCGCCGTGGCCGCTCTCCCGGGACTGGTGGGATTGATGCCCATGCCCGGCGGGTCGCTTCTGTCAGCCCCTCTGGTTGACAACGTGCTGGCGGCGGGAAAGTACACGCCCGAATTCAGGGTCGTCAGCAACTACTGGTTTCGCCACCATGTCGAGTTCTTCTGGCCCGTTTATCCCGGACTAATCCTGACGGAGGCCACTACCGGCATGCCGATCGGCTCCGTCTCACTCATGCAACTGCCGCTGGCGGTGGCAATGTTTCTGATTGGTTTGATATTCTTTGTCAGACGTATCGACACCTCCCAGAACCAGCCCCGCAGTCTCCTCTCGGCTGCAGCAGGCATAGCCCGGACCATTTGGCCTATCGTACTGGCGATTGTTATCTACGGCATTCTCAAAGTCGACCTCTCCCTGGCGGTCTTGCTCTCGCTGGTGCTGCTCGTCATGGTCGCTCGTCCCCGGGGACGCATCCTGCTGCGGGCGCTGAAGGACGGCTTTTCGCCAAAACTGATTCTGCTGGTCCTTGGCGTTCTCTCTTTTCAAACAGCCCTTGAGCTATCGGGGGCTATAGCAGCGGTCACCCGGCTGACAACTTCGGCTGGGCTGCCGCCGGAGGCAGTCATTTTTGCTGTCTGCGCCACTATCGGTCTTTTGACCGGCATGGTTTCCGCCTATGTCGGCCTGGGATATTCGTTACTGGCGGGACTGTTGTACCAGCCGGAGGTCGCACCTGCGCACATTATGCTGGCATACCTTTCGGGCTACCTGGGCATGATGCTGTCGCCTTCACATCTGTGCCTGATCCTGACCAACGAGTTCTTCAAGAGTGACCTGGCCCGTGTCTATCGACTGATGATACCGCCGTTTTTGTTGCTGGCGCTGATAGGATTTCTTATATATCTGTCGCCATGGCCTGAGCTGTTTCGCTAAAGGCCCGCCGGTGGGTCCGATGAGTCGAAGTCTCAGGGCAAACGGTCGGCAAACGCAGAAGGCAACTGTGCTATAGAGGATCAGTGTGGGGAAAGGCCGGAGCCACAGCGCCCCAACGGGAACATAAGACATTGTCCGGCAAGGGCATAACGTTAATGGGGCGTGAAAAATCCTGGAACTTTCCTGGGTCTTTTGGGTAATAGAGTTAGAACTTATTGTAAGGGTGTCTATGGCAAAGCAGACTGAAAAGGACATCGATTACTCTCTGATAAGAGCCGTTCAGAACGGCGATATGGTGGCTTTCAACGAATTGGTCGACCGCTATAAGGGTCGCCTGATGAACGTGATTGGCCGTATGTTGTCTTCGACCGAAGAGGCGGAGGATATTGTACAGGAGACCTTTGTCCGCGTCTACCAGCACCGGCAATCGTTCAACTTCGAACATTGCTTTTCCACGTGGATTTATACCATAGGTCTCAATCTGGCGCGGAACGAGTTGCGCAAAAGGAAGAAGTTCAAATATTACGAGATATCGGAGATGCAGGGAAACGAGAAGGAGTTCGCGGTCGAGATGAAACTGCCTACTCGTTTACCCGAAGTACTGGACACGGCCATCAAGCAGCTTCCGGAAAAGTATCGCACGGCGTTTATGTTGCGGGACGTTCAGGAGATGCCGTACGAGGAGGTTGCCAAGATTCTCAGTGTTCCGCTGGGTACGGTCAAATCACGGGTGAACCGTGCCCGGATGATGTTGCGAGACAAGTTACAGCCGAGAATGGAGGAATATAATGCGTTGTCGAAAAGCACGCTCCTACCTGTCAGCATACTGTAACGACGAGCTTACCGATCGTCGCAGGCTGGCGGTCAACGAGCATCTTTCGACCTGCTCATCTTGTCGAAAGGAGGAGGCGTTTCAGCGATCGCTTCGTCTGGCCGAGAAGCAGTTGCCCCGGCTGGCGGTATCGAACGACTTCAACACCCGGCTTCTCAACCGGATTGCCGCCGAGCGCTTTGCCGAAACGAGAACGAAAGCCTATCTGCCTAAGCGGGCCCCGGTACTGGCCTGGAGCAAGGTGGTCCCCGCTGCGGCTATGACACTGGTTTTTCTGGTCATGGGAGTAATTACATTCCTGCCCGATAAGAACGGAGATCCGGGCTACATCGCGGCCGGTGATGCGGCTACTTCAGACAACCGGTACCTGACCGTTCAACCGGTGAACAATCCCAATATGACCATTAACCTTGACAAAGACTGGTCGCTTAATGCTCAGTTGGCCCGGGCGGAGAGAATTAACCGTATTTCCGACCGAATCACTCCGGCGGGGAGTTTCGGCCTGGCTTCGAATGTCACACAGGTTTCTTCCCGGAGTATCCGGCCGCTGCCGTATGTCGACCATTATTTCCAGGTGCGGTCGGTGGTCCGAATTTATAAGTCGACCGAGACATCTTCCGCAGAGGAGGATTTGAAGACGTACTAAAATGTTAAAGACTCGTCTAAAGGCCGCCGCCGGAATCCTGTCGCTTACCTTGGGGGCGGTCTTTTTTTCATCGGCCGCATATCCAAGCGACAGTTCCCTGTTCAACCTCGAATCGGGCTTGAACGATCTTGTCTATCGGCTCACTCGCTCGGTCGTGACCGTGGAATCCTCACACTCTCTGAGGATCGGCGTTGCGCAGGGGGCACAGGAGGAATCGGTCCACAACCTCATCTCCTCGGGGATAATCTATGATTCGACCGGTCACGTTCTGGTGGAAGCCTCCTCTCTGCTCGACCACGACCGGATAATCGTAAAGTACGGCAACTACATATTGCCGGCGCGACTGGTGGGCATTGACTATCAGACAAATGTTGCCGTCCTGAAGGTCGATCGACCTCTGGGGACCGCGGTTAGACTCGCCGATCAGTATGGCTGTGCCGGCCGCATGGTGATAGCGGTCGGTAACGCCTATGGGATGCAGGCCTCTCCGTCGATCGGCTTCTGCGCCGGGTTCCGACCTGACGGCACCATCCAGTTCTCAGGACCGATTACGTCGGGGACCATCGGAGGCGGTTTGTTTGACCTGGCGGGCAACCTCGTCGGGATTATCACCGGTGGGATCGGCGAGGGCAGAATGGCCGAGGTAGGGCTGGCGGTTCCGGCTTACAAAATACCGGCTATCGTCGAGCACATCGTCAACCTGGGCGACCGGCAGGCCGGATACATCGGCATAACCACCGCCGATATTGAGATAGTGCCGGCGGTGGAAATCAGTTCCCCGTTTCGACTGACCGGCGGCCGCAACGCGAGCCGGACAGTGATCAACAAGGCTTTGCTCGTAACCGCTGTCGTGCCTTCGTCCCCCGCGGACCGGTCCGGGCTGCGCAAAGGCGATTTGATTTTCGGCGTGGACGGTCGCGAGTTGGACTCTGCCCGGGACTTGATGAACCTGGTACAGCAAGGTAAACCCGGAACACGGCTGGAGTTGAGCCTGATTCGGCAAAATGCTCCTTTGTACGCGCAACTGGTTATCGGGCAGAAGCGGCTGACGCCGTCGACCCGCTTCTTGAGAACCCCGGGCGCGTCCGGGAGCACTCTGGATATTCCGGACTCCCTTCAACGTGAGATCACGGTCTTGAAGCAGATGATTCAGAATTTGGAAACCCGCCTCGAGAGTCTCAGATAGCAACTTTTAATTTCCCTTGGCCGCCGGTATTTCATAATTTTAGCGTATGAATTTAAGTTTCGACGCGGACAAATTCCGTGAGGCGCTGCGCCGTTTTGGACCCGGGGAAAACAGCACCACGCGTTCCCTGTCTGTTTATTCGGCGGCCGTGGCCACAGCCGAGGAGGAGTTTCTTGATGCCGCGGTCGAACGCTGTCGCCGATATGCGGTCAACCGGGAGCAGTTTTACGAGATAATTCTGCAATCGTATTTGTTCCTGGGATTTCCCCGGATGCTGACCGCCGCCAAGCATCTGAACCGTGTTTTCCCCGGTAAGGATGCAGCCTCCTGCCTCAGGAAAATAAGTCCTGACGAGTCCGAGTGCTGGTTTGAGCATGGGATGCGACTGTGCAAAACCGTCTATGGCGGTAACTACGAACTGCTGAAAGAGAGAATGGAGTCGATCGCACCCGAGATCTTCCGATGGATGATAATCGAAGGTTACGGAAAAGTTCTGTCGCGTCCCCTGTTGAGCGCCGTCGATCGGGAATTGGCGGTCGTGGCCTGCCTGATGGTGGAGAACCGACCGAAACAGCTTCACGCCCATATGAGGGGCGCTCTCAACGTCGGGGCCTCGCTGGCCTTGCTGAGCGCTGTCGTGCATGATATCGGCGGCGCCGCCGGTGAAGGTTTCCGGGCGTCTCTGGCCATACTGGATGAGTTGAGTGACGACTGATGCGCCGCCTGAAGAAGATTGTCCTCATTTGCGCCGTTGGTCTTATCGTAATCATAGTGGGACTCTATCTTTATGTCTTTGTTCTGGGAGGCCTGGAGAGAATTGTCAACAATCAGGTGGCGTCTCTCGTTAGACCCGAGAACAAACTCCAGGTCTCGGTTGGCAATATCAAAGGCAATATCTTTTCCGGAATAACCCTGGAGCGAGTGGAGGCCTTTTATGTGGATTCGACGCACCGCTATTGTCTGGCTCGTGTGCCACGACTGGTGGCAGCCTACTCGCTGTCCAACATATGGAATAAGAATTACATCCTGGACTATCTCTATATCGATTCGGCGCATGTCATGCTGGCCAGGGACAGCTCGGGAAACTGGCTGCTGCCCGACTTTTCCTCGGGCGACTCCTCCGAGCGGCCTCGCTTCATCCCGGCGCTCACCGTCGGCGAGTTGCGGCTGAACAGCGTCAGTCTCAGCCTGGTAGATCCCGCCGATACGCTGGCCTTCGATAATGTCACCCTTTCAGCATCCATCAAGACAGAGGATAACACCTATGGCGCCAGTGTAGACCGCTTTGAGTTCACCTCGAACGAAGAACATATCGTGCTCGATGCCGCCGAAGGACAGCTCACCTACTCGGACGGTAACGTGGTTTTCCGGGGAGTGACCGTTGTCTCGGCCGATACCCGCGTTAAACTTAATGGGAGCGTCAGTCTTGGCCGCGAACCCCGCGGCGATATCGAGTTCGCGGTTGACAACCTGGACCTGGAAGAAATCACCGGTTACATCGGTCCCCGGCTCCGGGGCGTCCTCGATCTCAACGGCGCGGTCTCCTTTGCCGGCAGGGCTGTAACGGGCAAAGTCGATATGGGCGGCACTTTCATGCTGGCCGATTTCAGAAACCTGCACGCCGAGTTTCACTTCGCGGAGGCGCTTCTTCATTTGGACACCCTTTATGGATTCATTCTGCGTGATTGCGCTATCGACGGCAGCGGGGAGATCGATTTCTCCGGACCCACCGAAAATTACCGCCTGAATGCCGACATCAGGAATTTCAACCTGAAGAATCTGGTTCACAACAGCTTTGCCTCCAATCTCAGCGGTCGGCTTGCTCTGGAGGGGCAATCGTTCCGCACTCACAGCATGGTGCTGAACCTGCATACCGATTTCTTTGAATCCTCGTTCGATGAATACCCCATCCAGAAGGGCACCGGGGATCTCGTTATTACGGCCGATTCCATGTTTTTCCTAGATGGGTTCACGGTCGATTATTACGAGAATGTTTTCACGGCCTCAGGCCGGATCGACTATTCGGGCGGTATCGATTTGGACCTCGCCGTACAACTTGATAACCTCGATCGTTACCGGGGCAAGCTGTTCATTGATAAACCGGGCGGGCGCGGTCACGCCCACGGCCGTCTGAGCGGCTTAACGGCTGATCCCGACCTCAGCGGTTACTTTGAATCGGATTCGGTCTGGATATACGGTTTATACAGCGACAGTCTGTATGCTACATTCGACCTGGAACGCTTTCTGACAGGGCGGCGCGGGAATGTGGAAGTCTCCTGCTTCACCGGCACGGCATGGGCAATCCCTTATGACAGCGCCTACACCCGGCTTTCGGTTGACTCCAATCTCATAGGCATCGATACGGTTGCCTTTTGTGCCGAGTATTCCAAAGTATGTGGCCAGGGGATCCTTGACGTGGAGGCATATCCCAAGGAACTGCGTCTGGATACTCTGACGGTCACCGTCTTTGACCAGGAGTTCGACAATTACGAAGAGGTTTATATCGAGATCGATTCGGCCGGTTTTGATTTCAAGCAGGTGACCATCGGGAACAACGGCGCCCGGCTGTCGCTGTTGGGGAAAATTGACTATGATGAATCCATGAACGCCAGGGTATCGGTCGACCACGTGCCGGCGGCGCCGTGGATCGGCCTCTTCCGGCCGGAGTGGTCTGTCGACGGTGTTGTTTCCTGCGATGCGAGCCTGAGAGGTACGTTTCTGCAACCGGAGTTCAATCTGACGGGTTCGGTGGACTCCCTGACATACCGAAATCTGGTTCTGGGTCATGTGGGCACGCATGTCAACTACTCCAATCGCCTGCTGACCATCGACAGTTTAAACGTCCGGTCGGACTCGGGTCAGTACCAGGCGAGCGGAGCCCTGTACGTGGACGTGGCTTTTACAACCGATTCGCTGGAGCGCCTGCCCGATCTCCCCATGAACATACGCATTACCGCCCGCGACCGACGCTTTGACCTGGTCAGTCTGGTGATGCCCTCGGTTGAACAGCTCGACGGTGATTTCGTGGCCGATGTCACTCTTACCGGGACGCCGTTTGAGCCGCACCTGGAAGGGGGAGCCCACATCAAGAACGCCCGCCTGAAATATTTTGACCTGGAGCAACTGCTCTACTCGGATTCCGCGGCGGTATCGATGGAAAACAACAGGATTGTCGTCGAGGAGATTGAAATACACACTGAGAATAGAAAGGCCTTTGCCTATGTCGAAGGGGAGATTGTCGTCAAGACCTTTGACAGTCTCTATTATGATCTGGACGTGAATCTGCCCAAGGAATTCCCTTTTGCCTACGAACTTGATGACATCAAAGGGGTAGTGGAGGGGGAGGTCCATATCGAGGGCGATACGCCGCCTCTGGTGACCGGCGATCTGACGCTGGTCTCGGCGAGGTACGAAGTGAATTTCGCGGAGGCCGATGAAGGCTCGCCGGTTATGGCTGCCCTGTCGGGTGAGAACACCTGGGATCTTAATATTATAATCGATATACTGTCCAACTATTGGATAAAAAACGATGACATCGATGCCGAACTGTCTGGTCAGGTGAACCTGATTCGAGAGGATGGACAATACCGTTTTATCGGTGAGATGGAAATACTTCGCGGCACGGGCTTTCTGTTCGATAAAACCTTTCGGCTGGAGCCGGGCAGTCAGGTTATTTTCGAAGGCAACGAGACGCTCAATCCCCGGCTTGACATCAAGGGATACACCCGGGTGACAGTCGCGACACCTACTGCCGTCGACGAAGAGAAGACGTACGACCAGATCAACGCCTGCGTACATATCACCGGTACCCTGGAGAACCCCGAGATCAATCCCTGCGAAGACTCCGATGTCCAGAACCGGGAAGAGTTGCTGCTGCTGATTGTCGCCAACCAGTACACGTCGGAACGGGGCTCGGCCTCCACCAGCGTGGAGCGGCGCGTGACGGGGCTGATTTCCTCCCAGGTGTCGCAGATCGGGACGCGGCAATTGGGCCAGTTGGGTGTGGAAACCTTCGAGATTGACCCGTACGATGAGGGCGGAATCGATCTCGCCAAGACGCGCGTGACGCTGGGCTTCTATACGCCTCTGGCCAACCTGTACGTATACGGGCGCTCCGCTCTGTCGGGACAGACGGGGCAGGAGGTCGGTTTCGAGTATCGCTTCGCGAAAAACGTAATCTTCCAGGGCCGGCGGGACGAAGAAGAACTCTACCGCCTGCTGTTGAAACTGCACTGGGAATTCGAATGAGTTGCCGCGTTGTCATTGCCGCTGTCTTTCTGATGGGCCTGGGCCTGGCGGCGGCCGCTTCGGCGACCGACAGAGTGCAACTCCGCTGGATACGCAATAAGCCGGTTATCGACTCCATCGTGGTGGAGGGCAATGAATATTTTTCTGCCGGTGAGATCAAGAAGCGGATGTACTCCAGGAAACGAAATGTCTGGGGCTGGCTCAAAGGTGACCGGCGAACGCGCATTCAGCGCGAAACACTCAGGCGTGATACCCTTGAAATTAAGTACATGTACTTGACTAAAGGGTTTTTGGGTATTCAGATTCAGGAGAGTTTTGAGATAACCGGCATCGATTCGGCCGCCTTGATCAGGGTGCAGGTCGATGAAGGTCGACAGTTTCGGTACGGCCGCCGGCAGGTTACAGGTTCCTTTGAAAGGCGGTTCGGTTACAGTCTGAACAAGATTGCGCTGAATCTCAAGGAGGGCGAGCCCGTTAATCTCTTCGAGGTCCGCGAGGCCGTCTTCGACATGAAAACGATCCTCGCCAACGGCGGTTTCCCGTACGCCAGGGTAACGCACCTGGTCGACACATCCGGGGCCGACGGGGCGGCGATTACTTTTGAAATCGACGCCGATTCGCTGGTACATTTTGGTGATATCGCCGTGAAGGGCACTGAGAATTTTCCGGAATACACCGCGCGCCGGGAACTCAGAATACGCAAGGGGGCGGTTTACCGACGAGACGACATTCTTCGCAGTCAGCGGCGCCTTTTCGAATCAGGTTACTTCAGTACCTTTCAGATAAATCAGGCCGATACGCTGACCGACCGCCTGCAGCCGGATTTTGTCCTCCGCGTGCGCGAGCGCAGACCGCTTTATGTCTCCTTTGAAACGGGTGCCGCCCAGTCTCAGGAACGTGATCTGGAGTGGAGTTTCTCTCCGGCGTTCGGTAAACGCAATCTGTGGGGCTCACGACGCCTGGATCTTCTGGCTGACTACTCATTCAGTGTTGGTCGTGATACCCGGCTTTTGACCCACCGGTATCAGGTACGATTCACGGAACCCTGGTTTCTGGGGATTCGCATGCCGCTGACACTAAGTGGCGAGTTAAACCCCCGGCTTAAGGATCCGACCCAGAACTTTGATAAACAGTCGTGGGTCGTTGCCGCGGCCACGACCAAACGGTTCGGAATCTACATAAAAGCCAATCTCGGTTTCGAATATCAGTCGGTCGAGATAAGCGGTGTGCCGGAAGACCAGATCCCGCTGATCAAAAGCCAGGAAGGTATATCGGCCCGTCGCAAACTCTACTTCAATATCCGGCGCGACAGCCGCGAAGACCTCTTCATTCCCCGGTCGGGCTCGGTGACCGATTTTTCCGCCGAGTTTTTCGGCGGTTTCCTGGGCGGCGACGAAAACTTCTTCCGGTTTCAGACCGGCTGGTCCCGCTACCAGATATTCTGGCCCGGCTGGATTGCGGCGAGCCGTGTCCGGGTCGGCTGGACCGAGGAGTTCGGGGCCTCGGAATTTGTCCCCTCGGACGAGCTGCTTTATATTGGCGGGGCCAACAGTATCCGTGGTTTTAAGGAAAACACTCTCGGGCCACAACTGCCCGACGGCAGCCCCAAGGGGGCCCGCCTGACCTTGATCTTCAACCAGGAATTCCGCTGGAAGACTCTCCAGATATTCTCGGTCATTCCTGTTCTGGACGACCTGTTCAGGGCCCTGCCGCTCTGGCAGTCGCTTTTCTTCGACGCCGGTAACGGCTTCGACAGCCGGGCTGATTTCTCTCTGGAGGACCTGGCCTTCAGCTACGGCACGGGTGTTCAAATCGCCTCCCCGGCCGGGCCGATCCGTCTGGACTACGCCCGGCGTATTAAGACCGATAAAATCGACTTTGCTTCCCGCTGGCATTTTACTATATTATATGCCTTTTAAAGACTGTTCGGCGTGAACAATCGCCGCGCGGTCGTGTTTGGTATGTAAGACTGGCTGACTGATGAGCCGGCAGGAGACGCCACGAATGGAAAGTGTTTATCTCGATTATAACGCCACCACGCCGATCGACCCGGAAGTGGTCCAGGCGATGTTACCGTACTTGACCGAAGGTTTTGGCAATGCCAGTTCCGTGCATCAGTACGGTCGGGACGCCAAGGTGGCGCTCGAGAATTCGAGAGAACAAATCGCCTCAATAATAAACTGTGAACCGTCCGAACTCTACTTCACGTCGGGCGGAACCGAATCCGACAATATCGCCGTCATCGGAACCGCTTACCAGCTCAGGAAGAAGAAAAAGCACCTTATTGTCGGCGCCGCCGAACACCATGCCGTTTTGCACCCAGCCGAGCACCTGCACAAGAAGGAAGGCTTCGGCCTGGACCTTCTGCCGGTTGACGCTGAAGGTTTTGCCTCCCCCCGGCAGTTGGCCGAGTTGCTGAGAGATGATTCGGCCTTGGTCAGTGTCATGCACGCGAACAACGAAACCGGTACGATCGAGGATATCAAGACCCTGGCCGATATCGCGCACCAAAACGGCGTCCTTTTTCACACCGATGCCGTGCAATCCACCGGCAAAATCAACGTCGATGTAAAAGACCTGGGAGTTGACCTGCTTTCGCTGACGGGTCACAAGATATACGGGCCCAAGGGAGTGGGGGCGCTCGTCGTTCGCCAGGGCGTCAAGATTGCACCCCTGTTTTTCGGTGGTTCCCATGAGCGGAAACGCCGCCCCGGCACCGAAAACGTCGCCGGTGTGGTCGGTCTGGCCAAAACGCTCGAAATCGCCGAGAAGCGCCGCGAGGCGGATTTCACAAAGCTCTCCGAGCTGGCCGATTACTTTATCGATTCCGTCAGCCGGCGTATCCCCGATGTTTACTTCAACGGCTCCCGGCAGCGGCGCATCCCGCAGACGGTGAATCTGTCATTCGAGGGCATCGAAGGCGAGTCTATCGTCCTGTCCCTGGATATGAAAAACATTGCCGTTTCATCCGGCTCGGCCTGTACTTCCGGTGTGACTGAGCCCTCGCACGTTCTGATGGCGATGGGCAAGCCGGCCGTGGTCAGCCAGGGTGCGGTGCGTTTTTCGATGGGGCGCTCTACTACGAAAGAAAAGCTGGACTACGTCTTGGCCGAACTGCCGCCGATTATCGAGCGCCTGCGGGACATGTCCCCGGTGTATGACCGCTAAACGATATATCGTATCTCATGCCTGAAAAAGTCCTCGTTGCCATGTCAGGCGGCGTCGATTCCTCGGTCGCCGCTTTGCTTCTGAAAGAGCAGGGTTACGATGTCGTCGGAGCCCACATGAAGCTCTGGGACTACGTCGACGTCGGCGGTGACATCTACAAAGACGGCCGCTGCTGCACTATCGATTCCATCACCGACTGCCGGATGGTCTGCGATGCCATCGGCGCGCCGTTCTATGTCCTCAACATGTCCGCCAGGTTCTCCGAAAAAGTGATCGAGAATTTCGTCAACGAGTACAAGTCCGGGCGCACGCCCAACCCCTGCGTCATCTGCAACTCCGATATCAAGTGGGTCGAGTTTCTGCGCAAGGCCGAAGAAATCGGCTGCGACTATATCGCCACCGGCCATTATGCTACCATCGAAAAAATGCTCGACGGCAGGTACGGTATCCGCAAGGGGGTCGACGGCACCCGCGACCAAGCCTATGTGCTGTGGGGTATCTCCCAGAGAGCGCTTTCCAAAACGCTTATGCCGCTGGGGAAGAGGCGCAAAGCCGACGTGCGCGAGATTGCCCGCAGGTATAACCTTCGCACCGCCGAAAAAACCGAGTCGCGCGAGATATGCTTTGTGGCTGATGACGACTACCGCCGGTTTCTGCGCGAATACGAAGAAAAGCGCGGGCGCAGTTTCGAGCCGGGCGATATTGTCCACACCGACGGCACCGTGCTGGGACGGCACCACGGCACCGCCTTTTATACTGTCGGCCAGCGCAAGGGCATGGGCATTGCCCACCCGACGCCGCTGTATGTTCAGAAAATCGACACTGAAAAGAATGTCGTCATAGTTGGCGACAACGACACCCTGTTCAGGAACGAGCTGAAGGCTGAATCCGTCAACTGGGTCGCTATGGCTCCGGCGGAAAAACTGTTTGAGGCCGAGGTCAAGATCCGATATTTACACCAGCCCGCCCCGGCAACCGTTACTCCCTTGACCGACGGCACAGTCCACATTATATTCAGGGACAAACAGCGGGCGATAACCCCCGGCCAGTCGGTGGTCTTTTTCGACGGCGACCTTCTACTTGGCGGCGGCGTAATAGCCTGAGAGATTAGAGCGCTCATCTCTCATCACCTTCTTCATCCTGGCTCTGCGGCGCAAGTACAAGCGCAAGTCTTTCTGAAGATATAGCATTTGACAAACCCGCGCGGCTTGCCGTATTTATCTCCAGAGGCTGTCCAACAAGCAATAATCAAGGAGGAGAGATATGCCGGAAGTCAGATTCCTGGGCCATTCGTGTGTTACGATAACCGAAGGCGAGCACAAGCTCATAATCGACCCCTTTATAAGCGATAATCCCAAGGCCCCCGTCAAGGCCGACGAAATCGACGTCAACTATATCCTTCTGACCCACGGTCACGGCGACCACGTGGGTGATGCCATCGCTATCGCCATACGCACCGGCGCGACGGTTATAGCCAATTTCGAGCTGGCCAGCCTGGTCGCGAGTGAGGGAGTCGTTATGCACCCGATGCATATTGGCGGCGGACACGACTTCCCGTTCGGGCGGGTGAAACTGACTATCGCCCACCACGGCGGCGGCTACGGCCCCGATGCTTCCCGCTACACCGGCCCGCCGGTAGGGTTCCTGGTAACAATCGGCGGCAAAGTGATTTATCACCCTGGCGACACCGGCCTTTTCCTGGACATGAAACTGATCGGCGAGATGAACAAGATTGACCTGGCCTTTCTCCCTATCGGCGACAACTTCACCATGGGCCTCGACGACGCCGTCAAGGCGGTGGAATTCCTGCAGCCGAAAAAGGTTATCCCGTTTCACTATGATACGTGGGATTTGATCGCCGAAAACCCGGCTAAATTCGCCGACCGCGTCCAGGGCGCCGAAGTCATTATCCTGAAACCGGGGGAGAGCCTTAAGCTTTAGCGACCGGGCCGAAAGGCGTTCGGAAAGGCGGGTTGCGCCCCGCCTTTTTTGGCTGCTGTGCCTGCCTGGAGGGGTACTGCCGCCGTTTTTTGATTGCTTCCGATAGAGGTGGCGTGTAGAATAATTGTACTGTGGAACGGAAGGTGTAACATAAGAAAAGACAGGCGGAAATGAAAAAGTTTGGAAAGATAATCCTCTGGATCGCCGGGATCGTCGTCGTCCTTCTCATACTGGCCGTCATCGGCCTCAAGTTGTTTTTCCCGGCTGAGAAAGTGCGGGCGCTGGCCATAGAAAAGGGCAGCCAGGCCCTGGGGCGGCAACTTACGGTCGAGGGACTGGATATGTCCTTCTGGGGCGGCATCGGCGTCGAACTGCAAAATATAACGGTGAGCAACCCTCCGGGATTTGGCGACGAGCCGATGCTGGTGGCTGAGAACCTCGACGTCAAGGTCCAGATCCTGCCGCTCATTTTCGGCGACATCCGGGTCGACAAGCTGATTGTCAACAAACCCGAGGTTGTGCTGGTAAAGAAGGCCGACGGCACCAACAATTACACCTTCGCCGCCGTGGAGGAAAAGGCGCCGCCGGAGCTGGCCGAAAAGACCACCCCGGAGGCCCGTGCGGCCGCCGCCACCGTGGCCTTTGACAAACTGGAAGTTAACGACGCTTACCTGAAGTACACCGATGACAGCTCCGGTTTCATGGCCACGATTGTCAACATGGATCTGGCCACATCGCTCAAGATACCCCGCCGAAATGTCTACGAATCATCGGGGAGGCTCCAGATCGACAGCGTCATGGTCAAGAATGGCATGCCCCTGCCGGCTCTAGCGGTCAGGTTGGAGTACCAGGCTGAGTACGACCTTGACCGCAGCCGCCTTGATTTGCAGAAAGCCGACCTGCGCTTGAACGGCCTGGATTTCAAGCTCAAGGGTGAAGCCACGCTCCCGGAGGAGCCGACCGACGGCATGACGGCGCGCGGCAATCTGAAATCGGACAGAGTAACGGTGGCCGACCTGCTCGGCTTTTTCTCCGAGGAGCAGAAGGCCATGTTGAAAGACTTCAAGGTGGCCGGCGATTTCGCGCTGGATGTTGACGTCGAGTACACCGAGAAAAAAGAGAAACCGCTGGTGTACTCCGGTACAGCTATTATCAGCGATATGAGCCTGTCGAAGAAGGACCTTGAGGGCGAACTGAAACTCAAGAAGGCCCTGGTCGATTTTGAACCGGACAATCTGAGAATGAATCTGGAAGATGCCACCTTCAACAACGAGCCGCTCAAGGGGCACCTGACGGTAGATAATTTCGACGATCCGCTTGTCAATGGTGAACTGGCCGGCAGCATCAACCTGGCCTACCTTAAGCCGTTCTTGCCAGCCAAAGACAATCATGATATTTCCGGAGGCACCCGCTTTAACATGAAATTCTCCGGCAAGGCGAGCGATTACAAAAACCTGCGTTTCTCAGGCGATCTTGTGGTCAAAGACGCGGCCTACAATTCCAATCTGATGCCGGAGCCGGTCGAGGCTTTTTCGCTCGAAGTCTACTTCGACAACAATGTCGTCAACGTCAGGCAATTCTCCGGCCGCACCAGGTCAGGTCGTCTGGAATTTACGGGTCGCTTCGACAATCTGGTGCCGTATCTTATGGCGGACTCAATTCAGGCCAGGACAATTCATCCTTCCGTCGACGGTAAACTCAACGGTGATATCAACCTGGCTTTTCTGAATGTGTTTTTACCCGCCAAAGGCCATCCGGAATTGACCGGACTGGCCACGATGGAACTGAAAGTAAAAGGGAACACCGGCGATTATAGCGGTTTCAAACCGTATGGTACACTGTCCATCACGGACGCTTCCTACACTGATTCACTGCTGCCGGAGCCTCTCAGGCACTTCGAGGCCAGTATGTCGCTGATCCCCGACACGATCAAGATCGACAAAATGATGGCGCAGTTTGTCTCCAGTGACGTGACTTTCGCGGGCAACCTATCACACCCGTTTCCTTACCTGCTGCCAATTGAAACGCTGGATCGCAGCAAGATGACGAGGCCGGTTTTTAATTTCACGCTTACCTCGAAGAGGTTCGATGTCGATAAGCTCTTCCCCGAGGCTGTGCCCGGTGCCGGCACTGAGCAAGCTCCCGCGCTCTCAGCCGATTCAATTTCCATGGTGATTTTGCCCGATATCGACGGCAACGGCACCTTCACTGTTGATACGATGATCTACAGCCGCGTCGAATTCGACCACATCTCCGGCAAAATTAAAATCCGAGACCGCAAGATAGAGTGCTATGACGTCACCGGAAAAGTGTACAGCGGGAGCGTCTCGGGCAATACCACGATCGACCTGACCAGCTTCGAGAACCCCCGTTACACAGGCACTTTCCAGGCGTCACAGGTGGAGGCGGATGATTTTGTCTCGCGATTTTCCAAGTTCGGCGGCTATCTTTTTGGGAAGATCGATCTGAATGGGAATTACAATGCCCAGGGCTGGGAAGCTGAGGACTTTCTGAACTCGCTGACCATGAACGGCACTTCCTCGATGAAAAGCGGCAAGCTGGTGACTTCGGGAGCCCTGTACTCAGCCATCAATAAAGTGGCCGGAGCGGCCGGCCAATCGTTTGAAAAGGAGCAGGCTCTCAGGGAGTTAATGTCCAACATTGAGGTCAGGGACGGCAAGGTCAAACTGGATAAGCTCAATACCAGTCTCGGCAAAGTCGGCGATGTCGACCTGAACGGGTACTACTCCTTCAGCGGGCAACTGGATTACGAGGGCTCGATACTCTTGTCGCAGGAGTGGTCTCAGGATTTGCTTTCCAAGGGCGGACTCGTCGGCGGTTTGGCCGGAATCCTGTCTGATAAAAGCGTCAAACGCGTGAAGCTGCCGCTTTCGATTGGCGGCACGACGGATAATCCCAAAGTGGAAATCGACTACTCCTCTATATTGGAGAGCGCTAAAAACGACCTGATCGAAGAGAAGGGCAAGGACCTTCTAAAAGACCTGTTCAAAAAGAAGTAGGCTTAACCCATCCGCACGGAGTGATACCCGCAGTGGTACAGCGCCAGGTGAAATGTCCTGTTCTGCACTAAAAACAACCATCTTCACAATTTTTCTGCCGTTGATAACGACCGGCGCTCAGTTGCATCAGGATCGGCATCTCGCTCCGCCACCAAACGTTCCGAAAGCAAGCTACAATATCAGGGCGACCATAGACGCCACGAACCTCGCGATCACGGGCGAACTGGATTTGGATTTCCGCAACGCCTCTCCGGATACTCTCGACGAAATCTGGCTGCAAGTCCCGGTAAACCACGACAGACCGGTGTCGTTTCCCTTCGAGACGATCGCAAACGGACCTTATTGCCGGATAGACTCAATTCTTTACCGGGGAGTGCCGCTCAAGGCTGATGAAGTAGACATTGATGCGGACCTGGTCAAAATAGCCTTGCCACAGCCGCTGGCACCGGATGAGCGAGCGTCTTTTCTGATATCCTTTGAGTCACGGATGAGTCCGGTAACACAGAGCGCCCAATGTACCCATTTGAGCGGCTGGTACCCGCTGCTGAGCGTGTACAAGAACGGTAAATGGTACTGTAACAGAGATCCCTCCTCAGTTGAGACGGTAGGCGAGTTCGCCGATTACAATGTCTTGCTTCGCCTTGACTCGGCCTATACTCTCGCCGCCGCCGGGAGACTGCTAAACGACAGGGAACATCTTGGTTTTCTGCCGAAGCCGGCGGCGGACACGGTCTTTACGGACGTTGCCAACCCCGACGGGCAACTCTCCACCGAGTACCGGGCCAGCCCAGTGATACGGGACGGCCGCAAGACGTTTGTCATCCGCGCCGCCAGCAGCCCCGGCTTTTCCCTGGTTATCGCCCCTGACTTGATTCGCGACCGCGCTTACCTGGGTACGCGCATGGTGGAGGTGTGTTACGACGCCGAGGTCGCCCCTCTCTGGAAGGGATTTGTCGCCCGGACAGCGGCTCAGGTTATTCGACATCTGGAACAAGTAATCGGCAAACCACCCGCCGATACCCTGACAATAGTCGCCGGCAGCCCCCGCTATCCCGTCCAGCAGTCGCGGCATATGATAATCGTACCGCGCGATATTAAGGATCAGAACACCCTCGCGGCGGCTTTGGCGCTCGAGTTGGCGGCCGCCTGGTTTACGCCAACAGTTCTTACACGGACCGGCGCGATCCAGGCGGACAACCGGGCTCATGCCGTGTACGCCGCGGCGATGATTCTCTATAAGATTTATGGCCGCGACGGGTTCGATATGGTCGCGAAGTACCACAAGCGGTTGCCCCGGTTCTCTTACGAAGGACCCGGGGAAAGTGCGAAAAACACAGCCGCATTCCAAACCAACTACAGCCTCCTTCCGTTACAATTGTATATGCTTCGCTTTGTCATCGGTGAAAAGGATCTGTGGCGTTCCCTCAAAAAACTGGCGAGCGACTTCCGCTACGCTTACCCGAATGAAAGTGATCTGCCGCGTGTGGTATATGAAACAACAGGTGCGGATTTGGGCTGGTTCTTCGAGCAATGGCAGTCGGCTGAGTTTGCCTTTGACCTCGGTATTGACAGGGTGGAGGCCAGGGTAGTCGGGCCGGAACATCTTCTGTGGTACGAAGTGGTGAATGGCGGCTCGGCACTGTTGCCGGTCGAAGTGGGTTTCGTTCTCTCTACCGCCGACACGGTGTATGATACCTTGAGTTATGACGACCTGAACCGGGGTCCGTCCCCGGTGGAATTTACGGCCTTATTGCCGTCCCGTCCGCGTGCGGTGATACTCGATCCCAATCATTATTCTCCGGACAACGATCGCAGCAACAACTACCGCTTCCTGAGACCGCAGAGGTTTCGCTATGCTCCCCCGCGAGGTGTCTTTCCCGGAATCGAGCAGATGGAAAAAAGGAAATAGTATGTATCGAACTCTACCGTGTTGTCTTTTTCTGACGTTTTCTGTATTCATTCAGCCGGCGGCCTCGCCGACGGGACCTGGAAATCCGCTGACCAAGTTGACTGAACCAGCGAGGGTCACCGCCGAGAATTCTCCTCGCGAGTTCCAGCACAGCTACTGGTTGTTGCTCGGAGACGGCAGCCGCGAATCTGCGCCTGTGGCCTTCACGGAAAGGGCGTTAAAACGACGGGCCAGAGTCGATCCTGTCAACTTCCTTATTGATGAACGGGATTACCCAGTCTCCGCAAGCCTAATCGACGCCGTGAGCGCGACCGGGGCCCGCGTCCGGCAGGTTTCCCGCTGGCTCAATGCCGTCTCGGTCGAGGCCAATCAAGAGCACATCGAACGGCTGGTTGGGATTCCGGCGATTCAACGTATAGACCTGGTTCGGCCGTTAAGGGCTGCTTATCCGGATGTCGCCGATGTAGGCAAGTCCCCCGGTTTCGGCGCGCGGGCGGAAGAGTTCGCTTACGGTTTTTCGTTGTTTCAGAATACGTTCATTAATGCCGTGAAACTGCATCGCGCCGGCTACACCGGGAAGGGTGTTCTGATAGCCGTTCTCGACAGCGGCTTCGAACTCGATCACCGGGCGTTTGATTCGGCTAACGTTCTGGACCAGTGGGACTTCGTCCACGGCGACGCGTCCATCGACGAGGCTGAATGCCCCGAACAGATCAATCGTTATCAACAGAGTTATCACGGTACTCTGGTTTGGGCGGTGATCGCCGCCAATGTGCCGGATACGCTGATGGGAGTGGCGCCCGGCGCGGACTTCGTGCTGGCAAAAACCGAAATAACCTGTGATGGTTTGGAGATCAAGATCGAAGAGGATAACTGGATCGCAGCGTCCGAGTGGGCCGATTCGTTAGGTGCGGATATCATATCATCATCACTCGGCTACGCCGTTTTTGCCGACAGCGGCAGCTATGTTTTCGGGGACCTGGACGGCAATACGGCACGGATTACCATCGCTGCCGATATTGCCGCCTCCAAGAATATTCTGGTGGTGACATCGGCCGGCAACGAGCGTCTCACCTCGTGGGGGGCCATCTCGACGCCCGCCGACGGTGATTCCGTCCTGACTGTGGGTGCGGTTCTGGCCGACTCCACGCTGGCCGCGTTTTCCTCGCCCGGACCGACTGCCGACGGACGCATAAAACCGGATATTGTCACGCTGGGGGTAGGTGTTACGACGGCTCTGCACAGCGGCGGGCTGACAGCCGCGTCGGGGACCTCGCTCGCGGCTCCGCTCGTTGCCGGCGGGGCAGCTCTGGCTCTTCAGATCGATCCTGACCTGACCGCAAACAGGCTGTTGGAAAGAATCCGCGCCGCGGGCAGCAGAAGTTCGAATCCTGACAACAATTACGGCTGGGGTTTGTACGACGCCACTAAATCGTCTACAATAATACAGATTGTCCCCGTGGATGATATCTGGCTGACAGTCGGTGACCAGATCTCAGTGGACATTACTACTTCCGGGTTAGCTGAGGCTGTCCCTGTACTGAGCGCCCTTGATCCGCCTGCCTGGGCGGAGTTCACCGATAACGGTGACGGCACCGGCTGGCTGCTTTTGAGGGGAACACCGGACAATCCGACCCAGGCATCTATCGGTCTGCAACTCGATGTCGGCTATTTTGTCGACACCGCCTATATAAATGTGGTTACTTACGGGGGGGAGCAGGAATCGGTCAGTATCGGTCCCAACCCCTTTACCGATTCTGTGAGTATTTTCGTCGGCCCGGAGGCGGGCAGGCTCATAGCCGTCTCTATTTTCAATACGGCCGGAGAATTAGTCTGGGAAAAAGTCAACAATCTCGCTACAACAGCCGATACTCCCATTAGATGGTTAGCGATTAACCAGAGGGGCGAAAGCATCGCCGCCGGTGTATACCTGGCATATGTCCAGACCGATCGGCGAAGTTATCGAATAAAGTTGTTGAAAGCCGATTGAACGTTGACTGAGCATGATTCCTGTAGCAACCGACTGCATCACCGGCTTTACTAGGTGTGCGGTATGCAAAATTGACCTCAAGGGTCGCTTCGTTTATATCGACGACGAAGTCGAAAGACTGCTGGGTTACTCTAAAGAGGAGTTATTCGGAAGGTCCTTGGTCGATTTTCTGGCCGGCTCGTCCCAGGAACCGATCAACCAGTTACTCGCCCATCGCAATCACTACGAAGCTTTCTATGATACCACCCGAGTGGTGCTGGTCAGCCGCAACAGGCAAACGATCCCGGTTTCCCTGATCGTTTCACTTAACTTCATCGCCGGCAACCCCGTTAATTTTCAGTTAATCATCAATCGGAGCGAGAGCTCCGTGACTGCTGACGGCGCCGTGACCGGCGACCGCTGGGATGTCGATTTCCTTCAAAATCTTCTGGCCGTGGAAGACTTTACCAGTTGGCCGGAGCATCTCCGTCTCCTGCGGGAATACGCTGGCGCCAAACAGATCTGTGTGTATAGTATCAACGGAGACGCGCTGCAGCCGCGCTCGGCCATTTCCGACGATCCCATGGAGGAGTTTGCATCCACCTCGATTCCCGAAACAACCGCTTTGCACCGCCGCGTAGCGCAGTCGGGTGTCGAGTACGCGTTTACTGACGGGGTGCAGGATGAAACGGCTGCTGAGCCGGGCGGTACCGCCCCGGGGGAGTACGTCGCCAGAGTTAATCTGCCGGAAGACAACGCCTACCTGGTGCGCTTCCTGTTTGAGGGCGAACCCGATGGAACGCCAAGGGCGGATGCAGTAAGTCGCGCCCGTTTCGGCCTGAACTGTACGGTGAGGCTGATGACGGGAACAATGACCGCCGGAGGTGACGATCAGGCCGCCTGTGATGTCAAGTTTACCATCGGGTATCTTGACTCGCTCGGTATCGGCGGGCTGCTGATTCAAGCCGACGGCCAGATATCGGGGTACAATGCCACCCTCTTGAAACTGGTTGACAGAGAAGAGATTGAAGGCACGTACATGGATTTTGCCCGCCTGCTGGCCGAACACAATGATCCCTCCATCGAGACCCGACTGGAAAACCACTTCCGCACCGTCGGCGAAGAAGACTGCTTTGCTGATCTGCATCTGGACCTTAAGTTGCCCGGGGGAAAGGCGGCCCGAATGGTGGCCGTGCGCTTTGCCTATGATGCCGGCGATCTCAGTGCCGGTATTGCCCTGATTCCGCAGAGCGCCGTCCCGCAACCGGGCTCGTCACCGGGCATCATGGATAACCAGCGGTGGCTCTCGGTCATCTCCTCTTTTGGCTCGGAACTGAAGAAAGTGAACACTATCGCTGAGAGACTGGCTAATGAGTTCTACAACGAGATGGGTAAGGAAGGTAATAGCCTGCTGGAGAATCTGGATAGCTCAGCGCGCAGTCTCCGTAACATGTTGGATGAAATCGGCGTGATGTTGCGCCTCATGAATGATAAAAGCCGCCCTGAGCGGATCGACCTTAAGCTGCTGACTCAGAACGCAATCAGGCAGGCCATGGCTGACTGTCCAGGTGCGACCGTGGAATGCCGGTGTGAAGATTTACCGAAAGTCGTCACCAGTTCCAAAATAGCGGCAAAGATCCTTTATAGTGCTGTAATATGCTTTATCCGGCTGAGCCGGAACGCAGCAAAAACCATCGTCGTGCATTCAGAGTTCGATGGCTGCTCCTGCCGGATAATCGTATCTGGTGATGAACTTGACTACCCGGAGAAAAGCCTCAAGAAGCTGTTCCACTTCTTCGGCCAGGTTCCCGACGGCTCCGGCCTGCCTGCATCCGGAGACGGTACCAGTCTGGCGGTGACCCGACAGCTTGCCTCGGGTCTTGGATGGCAGATCGATCTGACGTCAATACCCGGTGAGCGAACGGCAATAGCGATTTCCGTCCCCTGTGGCGACCCGCCGGCGGCGGCATCGGTCTGATCGCCGGGTCGGGATCGATTATTTCACATTAATATGGGTTGACAAATAGCCGTTTAGCTCTATTTTTGAGCCAAGCTATGAACGGGGTAACGTTATGAAATCCATGACCGGCTTTGGAAAAGCCGAATTGCGGGCTCCTGTCGGCAAGTTCAGCGTCGAGATTTCCAGTGTCAATAACCGTTTTCTGGAAATATCGGCCAGACTGCCGCGGCAGTTCTTTGCTCTTGAGGCTAGACTACGTACCCTGATAAGTGCCCATATTGAGAGGGGGAAAATTTATCTGTATGTGGGGTATGAAGAATCGAACGACAGTGCGGCGAAGTTTGCCATCAATCGCCCGGCGGCCCGGGCATACCATAAGCAGCTCATGCAACTCAAAAAGGAACTTGGGCTTAGCGGGGGAGTAGAAATACACGACCTGATGCTTCTGCCGGAATTTGCCAATCCTGATAAAGAGACTATTGATGATAAGCTGATCTGGCCACCTCTTGAAAAGGCAACCCGGAAGGCGCTGAACGAGCTGATATCTATGCGAAGAAAAGAAGGGGCCGCGCTGGCCAGGGACATGAGGCAGCGAATGAAGGTCATCAACGGCTACATCAAAGTGATTGTCGACCATTCCTCCGACTTCGTAGATTCCTACCGGGAGAAGCTGGCCGCGAGGATACAAGACCTGCTTCAGTCACCGGCTCCGGACTCGGTGAGACTGGAGGAAGAAATTGTCATGGTTGCAGAAAGGATCGACATCAGTGAGGAATGCATCCGTTTAAAGAGCCACGTGGGGCAATTTACCCAGACTCTCGCGATACCCGATCCTGTTGGCAAGAAGCTCAATTTCATACTCCAGGAAATGAATCGGGAGGCTAATACCATCGCTTCCAAGTGTTCGGATATTCGGATCTCTTCGGCGGTCATCTCACTCAAGGAGGAGATCGAGAAACTTAGAGAACAAGTGCAAAATGTCGAGTAGCCGCTAGCGCTGACACTGAAAATGAAGAGACCTGGCAAGATTGTAATCATTTCCTCACCTTCGGGCGGCGGCAAGACCTCGATTTGCCGGAAGCTGCTGTCACCCAACCGTCGAAGGAAAAACTGGCGTTTTTCCATATCATACACTACCCGCACGAAAAGGCCAGGTGAGCGAAACGGTCGTGAGTACTTCTTTGTTTCCGACCAGGAATTCGCCTCTCTGGTCAAGAGAAACTTCTTCGCGGAGCATTGTCACGTGCATCTTTACCGGTATGGCACTCCGCGGGATCAATTGGAGCACGTCGCACGGTCAGGCGGCGTGATGGTGCTGGATGTTGACGTACAGGGGGCCTTTAAGCTCCGGAAAGCTTTCCCCGAAGCCATAACTGTTTTCATACTGCCCCCATCGATAACGGCTTTGCGAAAGCGCCTGAAAAAGCGAGGGACCGAGACCCGTGAGCAACTGAGGGTTCGTTTCGAGAACGCCAGAAAGGAAATGAGACTTTACAGCAAATTCAACTATGTTGTTATAAATGAAGAGCTTGACACAGCTGTCAAGGAAGTCTTGAGTATCATTGATTCTCACTACTGTAGAACCGATAAACTCCGCGCGGAACAAATCGCTCGGATAATTCGTTAAATTACCGACATTTGAGTAGATAGGAGAGTGCAATGGGTAGACCCCAAATTGAAGAGCTGGAAAAACTTAACCTGAATCTATACGAGGCTGTGATAGTGGCCTCGCAGCACGCCCGCCGGCTCAATGCCAGGCGTCTTCAACAGCTTGAGCAGATGGAAGAAGATCCTTCGATCGATATCGACAGCCGCAAAATTACCGCCGTGGCTCTACGTGATGTTCTGGACGGAAAGGTAAAGTTTAAACGTTCAGATTCGATGTAATAATAATAAAACTCTTACTTTCGAAAACTTAGGAAGAGATATGGCCAAGAATGTTGTCATCGTCGAGTCTCCAGCCAAAACTAAGACTTTAGCCCGCTTTTTGGGTGAGGATTATGATATCCTTGCTACTATTGGCCATATCGTCGACTTACCAAAATCCAAAATTGGTGTTGATACGGATAATAATTTCGAGCCGGAGTATCACGTCATCAAGGGTAAGGAAAAAGTTATCTCCGAGTTGAAGAAGGCAGCCAAAAAGGCGAAGACCGTCTTTCTGGCACCTGATCCTGATCGCGAGGGTGAAGCGATTGCCTGGCACGTGGCAAACAGCCTTAAGAATGGCTCCAAGGCGAAATTCGTGCGCGTAGCTTTCAACGAGATTACGGCTCCGGCGGTGCTTGAGGCGATGGAGCACCCGCGTGACATCGACATGAATCTGGTCAACGCGCAGCAGGCCCGCAGAGTGCTCGACCGCGTGGTGGGCTACACTGTGTCGCCGTTTTTGTGGAAAACGATCACTCACAATCTGTCAGCCGGGCGGGTTCAGTCAGTGGCGCTACGCCTCGTTTGCGAGCGCGAGGTCGAGGTCACGCAGTTTAAGCCGCAGGAGTACTGGCAGATATCGGCCGTGCTCGAAACGGTCTTGAAGGAACAATTCTCGGCGCGGCTGGTGAAAATCGGTGACAAAACTCTGGCCAAACCCGATGATGTCGGCAATAACAAAATTGCAATTGGTACCAAAGCTGAAGCCGATGGCTATCTCAAAGATCTGCAGAAGGCTTCATACACGGTCTCCCTGATCAAGAGAACGGAGAAACAGCGCAGACCGCCGGCGCCGTTCATAACGTCGACACTCCAGCAGGATGCCGCCAGAGCCTTTGGCTTCGCTCCCAAGAAGACCATGTCACTGGCCCAGAAACTTTATGAAGGTATTGAAATGGGCCGCGAAGGAGCCACCGGCCTGATCACCTACATGAGGACCGACTCCACCCGCGTTTCCGGCGAGGCCTTAAAAACCGTCCGGGGCTACATAAAAAAGGAGTACGGCAGCGATTATCTACCTCCGAAACCCAATGTTTTCGGTAAGAAAAAATCCGCGCAGGACGCCCACGAGGCGATTCGCCCGACGTACATGAACCTGCCGCCGCAGAAGCTGAGTAAGTACCTTACAGTGCAACAGCTTAAGCTCTATACGTTGATTTGGAGCCGCTTCCTGGCCTCCCAGATGAAACCGGCCGTGATGGATGTCGTCTCGGTGGATATCGAGGCCGACCGTTTCTTGTTCCGGGCGACATCGCAGAAGCTGGTTTTTGATGGTTTTCTCAAAGTCTATCATGAGCAGAAGGAACCGGATGAAAACGGTAACGGCTTGAACGGCTATGTGGAACTGCCCGAGCTGGCCGAAAACGATCTCCTCAAACTGATCAAGCTGAACCCTTCTCAGTCTTTTACCAAACCGCCGCCGAGGTTTTCTGAGGCCATGCTTGTCAGGCGCCTCGAGGCCGATGGCATCGGCCGACCGTCGACGTACGCAACCATAATCGCCACTTTGAAGGACCGCAAATACGTGGAGGCGGCCTCGGGCAAACTGGTGCCTACCGACCTCGGTGTGGCCGTTAACAAAATCCTCGTCGAAAATCTGCCGAAGCTGTTCAACGTAAAATTCACGGCCGAGATGGAAAAAGAGCTGGATCTTATCGAGGACGGCACCGACGATTGGGTAAAAGTACTCAACGGTTTTTACAGGCCGTTCAAGAAGACTATCGACGCGCTCAAGAAAAAGCAGTCGGCAATCAAAGAGTCCATGACCGAAAAGACCGATCAGAAGTGTCCCAAGTGTGATTCACCGATGGTCATCAAGTGGGGTCGCAACGGTCGCTTCCTGGCCTGCTCGGCTTACCCGGAATGTAAGACCACCAAGCCACTTCCCGAGGAGGCCGCCTTGATGAAAACCGACCAGGTCTGCGATAAGTGTGGCGCCCCGATGGTGGTCAAGGTGGGACGGTTTGGTCGGTTCCTGGCCTGTTCGCGGTACCCTGACTGCAAGAACACCAAAGCCATCACGTTGGGCATCAAGTGCCCCAGGACGGGCTGCAACGGCGAGCTGGTCGAGAAGAAGACCAGAGGAAGCCGTCTGTTCTACGGTTGTACGAGTTACCCCAAGTGCAATTTTGCTTCCTGGGATAAACCGGTCAACAAAGCGTGCGCCTCCTGCGGCCACCCCTTCCTCGTGCTTAAGTTATCCAAGCGCAAGGGGGAGTTCTACAAGTGCCCCGGGTGTAAGGACGAATTTCCCATAGAAGCCCCTGACCGCGAGCCCGTTGCTCGCTGAATACATCCCCGTGGGTGCCTTCCGCAGGGTGATACCTGCCTTTTTTGAGTGACACCCGTTTATTATTTTCATATGTTAGGCATATGTTGCAAAAACAGTTGGAGAAGTTTTTCAGCAAAGCGGCCCGGGAAAAACAACTGTCTGACAATACTATCGCAGCCTACCGGCGGGACCTGATGCCGTGGGTGGCGTTCTTACAGAGCAAATATGCCGAACTGCCCTTCGCCTCCAGGAATGATCCTCTCCTTCTTAGAATGTACCTGCGCCAGCGCTCGGAGGGAAAGATCTCCAATCGGACCCTGGCGCGCTTTCTTGCCGCTCTCTCATCATTCCAGAAATACCTGATGACCTTGCCCGATTTCAAGCAGTACGTGTTCAAATTGCCCCGCATGAAATACGGCAGCCGGGTGCCGGCGTTTCTGCCGCAGTCGGAATCCCGAAGGCTGTTCGAGCATGACAGCCGGCGCGAAAAGACGGACCCTTACTACTACTGGCGGGATTACGCTGTCATCGCTCTTTTATACGCTACCGGCGTCAGGCGCGAGGAACTTGCCTCAATAAGACTGGCCGATCTCGATCTGTCCCACGGCCTGATAACTATAACCGGGAAGGGAAACAAGGTGCGGGTGGTTCCGGTGGGAGAGAAAACGTTGAAGGATTTGACGGGATATTTGAAAATACGCAGCGATTTTGTGGTACAGAAAAACACTCTGTCGTCGCATCTTTTCCTGAACAAGTCCGGAGAGCCTCTGTCCGTGCGGTCCATCAACCGCCTGGCTCAGAAGTTCAGCCGCCGGGCAGGCGTGGCCTTCACGCCGCACACGCTGCGGCATTCCTTCGCCACGCATCTTCTGGAGAACGGTGCTGATTTGATATTGATCAAGGAGATTCTCGGTCATTCCTCGCTGTCGACGACTCAGAAATATACGCACGTAACAGCGGAATCGATGAAAAAGGTATACCACCGAGCGCACCCGCGATCGGGTTCAAAAAGATAATGAGGGCAGTATGAAAACACGCTCCACGACAATTCTCGGCCTGATACACCGCGGTCAGGCGGCCATGGCCGGTGACGGCCAGGTCTCCCTGGAAGACACCATCCTTAAATCGAAGGCCAGCAAGATTAGAACCATGTATGATGGTCGGATTCTGGCCGGGTTTGCCGGGACTGCTGCCGACGCGCTGGCCCTTTACGAATTACTCGAAAGAAAGATTGATGAATACTCCGGCAATTTGCCCAAGGCCGCCGTGGAACTGGCCAAGGAGTGGCGCACCGACAAGATGCTTCAGAAACTCGAAGCCACCATCGCCGTCACGGACAAAGAGCACATCTTCCTGGTAAGCGGTAACGGTGATGTCGTCGAGCCGGACGACGGTATCATTGCCATCGGTTCCGGCGGCAACTACGCTCTGGCCGCGGCCCGGGCGCTCATCGGAGCGAGTCCCAAGCTGTCGGCTGAGAAAATCGCTGTGAGGGCGCTGGAAATTGCGGCGGGTATTTGTGTTTATACCAATGACAGCATCAAGGTGGAAGCGCTGAAATGAAAGAGACTTACCCGACACCGGCCGAAATCGTCGCTCATCTCGACAAATACGTCATC
>Ga0224495_10000191_pt1 | contig 49122 bp, 43 predicted proteins | sample SF_Jul11_sed_USG_FD_168128 | JGI IMG/M metagenome (GOLD analysis project Ga0224495, IMG submission 168128) | Sediment microbial communities from San Francisco Bay, California, United States - SF_Jul11_sed_USGS_4_1 | ecosystem: Environmental > Aquatic > Marine > Sediment | place: USA: California...
GGTCTTGTTATTGTGATATCCCCGACACTTGTTTTGAGTAGACGGTTTTTGTAGTTTACCAACCTTAGCGGCTTTTGGCATTGGGGACAGTTTTTTTTTACTCTTGCAGGAAGCGACCTCTTCAAGAATTTTTTGTTCCATACTCTTGCCTTGCTCTAAAACCCAGCTTTCCTTATCATAAAAGTTATTCAATTTCTCTGTATTCCCTTTGCGGAGCTTTTCTTTGAATTCCTCTGATAACTCTTCAATTTGTTCTTCTGTCAACATAAGGACAATCTGGCAGAATTACTTGGTATATAAGGCACTTTACCATATTTATATACACGCACCCGTTGAAATGGGTTTTTTCTGGTTGATAACAGGTATATTTCTATAAATTCGGTTTAAGAAATTTTTAGAATTCAATTTTAAAGGGAAAAAACATGCACAATAAAATATTTACAGGGATTTTAATTTCCGTATTTTTTATTTTTCAAATTTATGGAACAGATCAGGAATCTCAAAAAAACAACATTGCCGAAATTAATTTCAAAAAAGGGCAGGATTTTTTAAATCAAAATAAAAAAAATCCAGGGGTTGTGGTCAGAGAAAGCGGTTTACAATACCAGGTTTTGAAAGAAGGAAAAGGCCCTAAACCTCGTATCATTGATAAAGTGGAAGTTCATTATCATGGAACCTTGATCAATGGTGAGGTTTTTGACAGTTCCGTAGAACGCGGTGAAACAATAACGTTTCCAGTTCGCGGTGTTATTCGCGGGTGGACAGAAGCGTTGCTGTTGATGAATGAAGGCAGTAAGTGGAAATTGTTTATACCAGCTCAACTTGCCTATGGTGAAAGAGGGGCTGGCTCAAAAATCGGTCCTAATGAAACTCTTATTTTTGAAGTTCAATTGATCAGAGTGGAACAATAATTATTGATTTAAATTTTCTGTCCGTATAACATTGAATCCGTATTTTTTCTTAATCGAGAAGATACGGACTTTGTTTTTATGAGTATTTTTTTGCCAGTGAAAGGGCAGAAGAATAATAGCTGCCTCCAAACAAATTGGCATGTACCAGCAAAGGGTAAATTTGATACAGACTTTTTAAATCATTGTATGTTTTGTCAACAGGAAGAATTTCATTGTAAGCTGCATAAAAGTCTTTACCGAATCCTCCAAACATTTCGGTAAAAGCCAGATCAACCATGTAATGCCCTCGGTAAACAGCAGGATCAATAAAAAACGGCCCCTTTGATGAATAATAAAGATTACCTGCCCATATATCTCCGTGTAACAACGATGAAAATTCTGGAAGTAAATTGTGTTTTATAAATTTTTTTAGATTTTGCCAGTGTTTTTCATCGGGGTTTGGTTTGTTTTTAAAATACAATTGTAATTGTGCATCGATGCGACATTTTATGTAAAACTCCGGCCAGCTATTAAAAATACCATTTTCTTGTTTAAGGGAGCCTATATAATTAGTATACTCCAAACCAAAACTATTTTGCTTTATACTATGCAATGAAGCCAATTGTCTACCGGCATTGACTTCGTCTTTTAAAATGTGATTTTTTTGAGGAGGTAGATATTCCAGCAGTAAGTGTCGCGTATCAGTATGCAAAACTTGCGGTACGTTTAATCCATGGCGTTTCAGTAAAGTAAGGCCTGCAGCTTCTTTTTCAAAAAAATCATTTGGAACGTGATCATTGCGTTTTAAAACAAAATTACCATTTTCGCAAGTGATTAAAAAAACGTCATTGATGTCGCCTCCGGCAAGAGGTTTTCTGGAAATGATTTTACCAGTTATTTTTTCCATATAGAGTGATATGATTGTACCTTTAGTTTTGTAAACAATATTTCACTGATGATCCGAATATAAAGTATACAGCTTGTGCGATAACCGTGATGCTCGTAGTTAATTTTCTATGGTATAGCTGAAAATTACCACCCGGGCAGGATACTGATTTTATTGCGATATTCCTGATGTAATTTCAAAAAATTTTGTAAGGACACAAAATTATCTTCTTTACGAAGCTCGACCCATCGACGCAAATGAGCATAAAATTTTAATCACTTTATTTCATATAAAAAATGGTTTGTTGAAGTAAACCAAGTAAAATTTCTGGTCGTATGCCAGCAACGTTAATTATCGGAACCCAATGGGGCGACGAAGGAAAAGCCAAAGTAATCGATTACTTGTCAAATGATATGGACATCGTTGTCCGTTATCAGGGAGGTTCAAATGCCGGTCATACGGTAAAAGTGGATGGAAATACGTATGTTTTTCATTTAATTCCTTCTGGAATTTTATACCCTGATGTGATATGTGTTTTAGGTGCCGGAATGGCAATTGATCCTGAAGCTTTTTTTAATGAATTACAAAGTCTTGAACTTAAGAATATTCAATACAAAGATCGATTAAGAGTCGCTGATAATGCGCATATTTTGTTGCCTCACCACCGACTGATGGATCAGAAATCTGAAGAAAATCTCGGCGATAATAAAATCGGAACCACCAAAAGAGGTATTGGTCTTTGTTATGCCGATAAAGTTGCCAGAGTTGGTATCCGTCTTGCTGATATTTACACAGATAGTTTTTATACAAAACGGCTTCCTCATCTCATTGAAAATAAAAATATTTTACTTGAAAAAATTTACGGAATTGAACCTCTTAAAATCAGCGAGGTGAGCGATTATTTAAAGGAATATGCTGAGAAATTTCAAAAATATGTTGTGAACGTTTCGTATTATCTTAATATGGAGCTTGGTTCCGCTAAGAAAGTCATGCTCGAAGGCGCACAGGGAACCATGCTGGACTTAGATTATGGTACATACCCTTTTGTTACAAGTTCAAACCCAACCACAGGCGGAGCCATCATCGGAAGCGGAATTAATTTTCAATTCATAGAAAATGTAATAGGAATTACGAAGGCTTACGTTACCCGTGTAGGTGAAGGACCTTTTCCAACTGAAATTATGGGGGCAGATGCCGATCATTTGCGAAAACTCGGCAATGAATTTGGAGCAACAACGGGACGTCCCAGACGAGTGGGTTGGTTTGACGTTGAGATCATTCGTCATTCTGCCAGGGTTAATGGACTTCATTCCATTGTATTGACAAAGCTTGATATTCTGGATTCTTTTGAGTCCATAAAAGTAGCTGTAGGTTATGAACTACGAGGAAAACGTATTTCATATTTTCCTTCATCGGATTATGATAATATTCGTGTTTTATATGAAGAATACCCCGGTTGGAATGAACCTATTCACGAATGTAAAAATTACGGTGATTTACCTAAAAATGCTAAAAAATATATTACAGCGCTCGAAAAATTTTGCGGAGTACCTATTAAATTAATATCGGTAGGACCTTCAAGGGAAAGTACTCTTGTAAAAAACAAGTCTTAGCAAGTCATGACCATAAGGGATTTATTTAGACATAGAGTTTTTACAATATCTAATTTTCTAACTTTTTCCAGAATCTTGCTTCTTTTTCCTCTGTGGTATCTGGTCATTAACGAAAACTATATTCATGAATATAGAATAATTACACTGATCATTGCTTTAACGATGATCTCTACTGACTATTTTGACGGTTTACTTGCTCGAAAACTGGGACAGGAAAGCGCTCTAGGTCAATATCTAGATCCGGTGGCGGATAAAATCACCATTCTGGTAGGTCTATACTTGATGTACTTAAAAAGAGGGTATCCACTTTATATGTTTTTAATTATATTTATTCGTGAAATTTATGGATCTTTTTTTGGAATTTTCTTGTTAATTAAAAGAGATACTCTTGGGAAGCCAAGTCTTTGGGGAAAATTTGGAGTATTTTTTATTGCCATTTCTGCTTTGTGGTATCTTATGGATTTGCCGATGAAGTGGTTGAGTGATATTCCGGTTGTCATTACACAAATTGGCGGTCTTGTGGCATATTCATTACGCTATGCTCGCACAATTTTTTATCCGGATAGATAAAATGATTCATAAAAAATAAAAACCCAAAATTTTGAAATATTTTTTTCAGATGCTAGAGTTTTTTATATCCTTCATCACCAACAGAGTCAAGCGGAGTATATTGTTTATTAAGATTGGTAATGTTGATGATCTTATCGTGTAAAATTTTCGTTACCCGATAAATTTCATGAGGCTGAAAACAATCAATGTTAGAGTATTGTGGTAAATCTTCAATATTAATGTATTCCTGTATGACTTCGCGTGTGTTGTTATCAATGATGATAAATTCATGTTCAGAGTCTGGAAGTTTTTCGAGGTTAAAAGCACGAATTAGTGGTGTTCCGATAAGACTGTTGTTTATTTTTTGAATAGCACTGACAATTCCGTGGTATAACTTACCACTTGTGATGGTAGTTGAAATTTCAATTTTTTGCTGTGTAATAGACTTTAAAAACCTATTTAAATCTTTTTCATAGTTTTTAATTTCTTCTGCGCAGAGCAGGGCATTTATAGTATCTTTATCATATACCACAGGAATTCCAAATGTGCTGATGATTAAATCATTTACAATTAGATTTATGGTTCCTCGACTTTTAAATATTATTTTAGAAATATCACCAACGGCTTCATTAACGATGGATTGTACTTTGTCTGAGTCAATCTGATGAATTAGTGCAGATAATCCATGAAGCCGTATAGATAAAATCGATGCAAATGTATACTTTGCACCCACTTCCTGCTCGTTCTGATCTCCAAGTACCAGATTTATTATTTCGGGAGAATATTTTTCGGAAAGTATGATGTTTTTGTTTCGAATATTTTTTAATAAAAGATCAACGTCAGATTTCGGTATATTTACCTTGATAGCATTTTTTATTTTAACAAAGAGTTCATGTAGTTTTATGGGTTTGTGTATAAAACCTTCTGCCCCGCGTGATATACTGAGTATGGCAGATTCATCAGAAGAATCGATACTCATCATAAGCACTGGAATATTTGAAAGTGCAGGTTTATCTTTTATTTCTTTCAATAGTTGAAATCCTGTAATGTCCGGCATATTCAGGTCAATGATTATAAGGTCAGGTTTTTGAGTTTCTAATAATTTTAAAGTATTTTTTCCATTTCTGGATTGTATGGTATTATAACCCATATGAATTAAAATATGACTTAAAATATCATTTTGAATTTCATCGTCTTCAACGATCATTATTGTTTTTTGTAAATTTACCATATTAAGGTAATATCTGTAAATTATTCGGTATAAGCAATAATTTTTTAAAAATTAAACAATACTCAACAATATGGATTACTTCTTGAAAATGCACTTGTTTCGATGCGCTAAATGTGCCAATACATCGACTTTAAACAACGAAGGAACACGTACCATTAATTTAAATGTAATTCTGCAAAATTAATATGTTAATTAAACAAATATTTAAAGAACAATTGAAGCAAAGGTAAAATTTAATGTTAAAAATGCTTGTCAGTAGATAGTATGCATCTAATTTGTCTTAAATCAGGAAAAAAATATGGCAAGAGACGACGGACATAATTCAATCATAGGTGAAGGATCAATATTTGAGGGTCAATTTTACATTGCAGGCAGTATTCGTATTGATGGAAAGTTTGAAGGTGAAATTAAAACAGATGACACTCTCGTTGTCGGTGAAACTGGTAAAGTTAAGACCAATATTCACGCCAATAATGTTATGCTGGCTGGAACACTTATTGGCGATATTTTTGCGAGAAATGAGGTCAGATTGGCTGAATCTGGAAAAATGTTAGGCGACATCAATGCTCCAGTGGTACACCTTTCAAAAGGTGTTGTTATGAAGGGTAATATTAATATAAATGCCGGTAATAAAAAAGACATTCAAAAACTTGTAGAAGAATCATATGGCAGCAGTTTATTGAAAGAATCTGACCGGCAAGATAAAAAAGATTAGGAATATTTCTAACAATTAAGTAATTTTTGAGACATAAATTGCCGAAAATAATAGATATGGGATTTTTAAATGATTTGGAAAAAACAAAACATAAATAAATCGGTAAACACGAAACATGAAAAACCAGGGAACATTGTTTCTGTTTTAAATAAACTCAAGTCAGGAATATTGTTTTATTCTTATAAAAAAAATGGTACATTAAAAATTCAAAGCTTGAAAATACGTAATTTACCGAAAGAATTTTTTCAGTATTTTGTCAATAATTTGGTGATGTTTTTCAGCGTTGTTCCCATTGTATTTGCATTAATTTTGTTATTATCTTTAAGTTCCAAACAAAAAAGCGCCCAAGGAGCGCGTGATCTGGGTGTAGGTGGTATTGGTGAATTAGCAACTGCAAATCATAATGCTCATGACGAAGCAAAAAGTGAAGCAGATGAAGCTCTAAAAGATAAACTACTTGGAGTTGACGACTCTGCATCTTTTACAAAAAATAAAAATGAAGATCAGGCATTATTTAAACGTGTATATAAAGTTAAAGAAGGCGATAACTTGACTGGAATATCGAAGAAGTTTGATGTATCAATTGAGGCTATTGCTGGTTCATCTGGTATTCGGATGATTGACAGCTTGCAGGTGGGGCAAACTTTACAAATACCTAGTAGAGAAGGGTTTTATTACGCGTTAAAAAAGGGAGAAAGACTTGCAAGTGTTATATCTCGTTACAATGTACCTAGCGAGAAATTTATTCAGGCAAATTCAAATATCGGAAATGATTTACTTGAAGCTGGAGATGAAGTATTTTTACCTGATGCAAAACCAGATGATTTAATTCGCTCATGGTTAATACCAGTTGTCAGTCATTACATTACCAGTGGTTATGGTTGGAGAAATTATCCAGTACGTGCTTTTCATAAAGGTCTGGATTTTATGGCAAATTATCAGCAAGTAAGGGCAGCTAAATCAGGCAGAGTTACGTATGCTGGTTGGTTAGGCGGATATGGAAATGCTATTGTTGTTATGCATGAGGACGGTTATAAATCTCTATACGGTCATTTAAGTCAAATCTATGTAAAGCCTGGTGCACGTGTAATGCAGGGAAGTGTAATTGCACAATCAGGTAATACGGGTTACTCCACCGGTGCTCATTTGCATTTTGAAATCACTCAATATGGCAGAAATATAAATCCTGCAACAGTTTTGACCGGCTTAAGATATTATAGTCGGTAATGAGAACATGGATGACTATTTTTTAAATAAAATTCATTCACAATATAGTTCAAATATCATTTCTCAAAAAAATCGTCCCTACTTGATCGCGGAAATTGGTCTTAATCATAATCGTGATATTGAATTGGCCCAAAAAATGATACATGAAGCAGCTTCATGTGGTGCAAATGCTGTAAAATTTCAATCGTACACAACAGATTTGTTTATAAATAATCAGGTTCCCGATGCGCGTGTATTGTATTCTATATTTAAAAAATATGAACTAAATTATGTTGATCATGAAATATTACAAAATGAGGCTAAAAAGGTTGGATTAGATTTTATATCAACTCCTTTAACAGTAGATTGGGTCGAACATTTAGCAATGTTAAAAGCTCCTTTTATTAAAATTGCTTCAGGTGATATTAATAATTATTTATTGCTAAAAGAAGTAGTAAAGAAAAAAGTTCCTTTGATCATTTCTACTGGAAACAGCAAGCTATCAGAAATTGCAAGCGCAGCATCTTTTTTCAGGGTATTTAACAAAAAAGATGTAATTTTTTTACATTGTATTTCTGAATATCCAGCAAGCACTCACATATTAAATCTTTCCACAATACCATTTTTACATGATCAATTAAAAGCTCTAATTGGTTTTTCAGATCACTCAGATGGTAGCGATGCAGCGTTTGCCTCTGTTCTTCTTGGTGCTGTTGTTGTTGAGAAACATTTTACTCTGGATAAAAGCTTACCTGGTCCAGATCATGCCATCAGCTCTACACCCGCAGAGCTACGTGAAATTAGAAAAAAAATAGATCTTGCGTTAATTATGAGAGGGGAACCTCGTACTGAACCTTATCAGGAAGAAAAAAGCGGCGATGTTCTTGGTAAAAGAAGTATTTATAATATCAATGGAAAACTAATTCCAATGAGACCTCGTAAACATGGTCTTCCAAAAGACAGTGATTATCTTGATATGATATAGAATTCGCTTTTATTTCAAAATATCTGTAAGTTTTCATCATGAATATTTTAAAGATTTATTATAAATTAGTAATTTTCTATTTACTATCATTACTAATTACTGGTTTGTTGCTTGATTCCTATCAAGCTTTTCCTGGAATATATAATCAACATATTGATCTTTATTCTACAGCAAGACTTCTTCATCAGAACATATTTGAATACGGTTTATGTTTAAATATTTTAACAGCAATTGTTCTGTATAATCTTAATGTTTACAATATAGATAATCAACGTTCTGTTTACTTTTTCTGGTTATTTCAAACGGGTATAATGTTTAAAATTTCTGGAAATTTGGTCGCTAAAATTCAATATTCCGTACAATTCATTTTTGATTGGCTGGCAGTTACTTTAATTGTTTTATCCATTGTCATTTTTGTAACTGAAGTATGGAATTATTACAAATATAATTTAGAAATTTCTGATTCGTTAGGTAGTTATAAAAAAAATAAAATACGTAAGTCATTAAAAACAAGATACAATCGAGATAAAAATTTCATTATAAATTATTATATTATAATTCCAGTGATTGTATTTATGACTGTCTTTATTTTAAAGCATGCCATTGTATCTGGTTTGATTTATGCTACAATTGGATTTCGATTACCTGTCTTAAACACATTTTTTTCAAATGTTATAGACATATCTTATCACGTTTATATTTATAATTATTTCATCATTACTTTATTGTCAGGAATTTTTTATCTTTCATTTTTACCTGATCGTAATCATATTGAAAAAATCAAGATATCCTTATATGCAACTGTTATGGATAAATTGATATTATTTATTCAGGCATTCGCGGCATTTTGGCGGCAAAAAAATATTTTTGGTAATAAAGATCGTAATAATGATACTACGTTATTGATGAGAGTAAGTGATTTAGACGATGATTCTAAAAGGCATAAAAATATAGATGGTACTATACAGATATGCAAGATTCAGTGGGTTTTAGTAACTTTTATCTATATGATGATTTTATTTTTTAATATTCAATTTTATATTTATCGTGAATATATTTTATTGATTGAAAAAATAAGTGTATTATTGGTTCCGCTATCATATGCTATTTCGTTTATTTGTTTTAAATTTGTCACTAAACGATTTATTGAGGATAGTCGTTTTAAAGGAGTGATGAATTTTGCATTTATGTTTTTCACTATTTTTATATTGGCAGAAATCATTACCTGCATTCCGAATTTTCAAAATACTTTTATGTTTACCGACTGGATTGTTTCACAACGACATTTGTTTTTATCTGGTTTTTTTCTTCCTGTTTTATATGTATTTTTAATAAAAAATCATGATAAATTATCACAAGAAGGTAATTTTAAAGAAGTTATTTCTACAGAGGAACATAATCCAAACGAAAGATTTTGGACAATTTTTTGGTGGTTTTTTACATTATCTTTGAGTATTTCGGGGTGGGTTATTGGTGCAGTAGAAACTGGACTCTGGAATAAAATGGATGGAGCTGGATATTTAGAATATCCCGGCTGGATAGGTATGATTTTGATATTAAAACCTTTTCGCATTGTTCGTTTTATCTTTTTTTCAGCATTAATCTTTTTTGTATTGTTTCTTTTTCTTTATAAACGTATAGCTATGAAAAGGCGAACTTTCCAGGATTCCAGATTTTAATAATATATAATTATAAACAATTTTGTCACATAATTGTCAAATCACTTAGAGAGGGTCCCAAAACACATCCATGGATTTTGTGACGCATACTTTTTGTGAACAAAAACCGCAAAAAGCTACATTTATGTGCGCTCAGCACACAAAAATGCCGGTACATCCCTGTAGCGGAATAGCGCGCACAAGTTTTGGGGCGCGCTCTTATATTTCTATCTAAAATTACTAAGACTAGCTTATAAACGATGCTCTAAAATAAAAAAAGATTGATCCGGTGTTTAAAAAATACGACCTTTCCATTAGATAATTAAATAATGGAATATATTATTATAAAATATTTAAACTATAATAATAAAAATATTGATAACAGAATTCTCTAAGTTATCATTTTGTATTTAAATTAAAGAGGGGAAAATGCAATTAACAGGCTTAAAATATGGACGAAAAATTCTCGAGATGGTTGAATTTCCGGTATCACCGAGTTTAACAGAAGAGGCATCAATTGAAGATATCTCAAAACTCATGGCTGCACACGGCGGTAAATGTGTCGTTAAACCTTTTTTTACAGGCGGTATTGGTAAAAAAGGAAAAGCTGGTCTTGTTAAAATTGCAAAAAGCGTTCATGAAGCTATTGCTGCAAAACAAGAACTTTATTTTGCAAAACATCATCAGGGTAATCATACGGTACAGGCAAACGGTGTTACATTTGAAGGATTTATTCCATCGGATGCTGAAATATACGTAAGCATTACATCATCGACCATTCATAGACAACCAGTCATGACCATCATTGTTGAGGGAGGAGTCGATGTTGAAGAAGTTTCTCCTGACAAGAAAAAAGAAATTGTATTTAATCCTGTTACTGGCGTTAAATCATTTCATATCATTGATGCGCTTCGTGAACTAAACTGCCCTCAGGAGTACATAAGCCCTCTTGTTCAGCATCTGCCAAAACTATGGCAGGCCTATGATACCTACGGTCTCATAACACTTGAATTAAATCCAATTCGTATGCAGTCAAAAGGCGGTCGTTTTACGCCGGTTGCCTGCGATATTAAAGCATCATTTGATCAGGACAATCCAGGTTGGAAGCGTATGAGTTTTCCAGAGGAAATATTTTCGACAGATATAACAGACTTTGAGGCAGAAATAAACTTACTTAGAACCTACCAGGGACAAAGTGATGTAACCGAGTTAAACCCGGAGGGTACCATTCTTCCTTTTATATTTGGAGGCGGAGCAAATTCGGCAGCAACTGAAATTCTTGGGCAAAAAGCCATTATATCATCTGACTTTGGCGGAAACCCTCCATATGCAAAAATGAAATCAATTGCAGATATATCATTTAAACATTGGCTGGCAAAAACAAACGTTGTACTATTAATTGGCGGAAAGGCTAACAACACAGATATTTTTGTTACTTTTAAGGGTATTTTTGATTCATTAAAAGAGCACATTCATCTTAATCCAAATGTTCAAGTTGTTGTAGGCCGTGGCGGTCCAAATCTCATTCGTGGCATGGTCTATGCCCGTGATGTTTTAGATAACCTGAAAGTACCCTATAGATTTTTTGGTTTTGACAGTTCCATGGTGGGTGTTTTAGAGCATGCTTTAAAACTTGATGACTGGATCATTGACAACCAGAAATCAGGTAGAGCTGCAGGATAAGTTAAAACCTTATCGGAAACATTTTGCAGTAGTTTAAAAAATTTCACGATATAATTTATAATTTAAAGAGGAATAAAATGAAAGAAAATAATAGAAATAATAAGAGTCCTTTTCCCTATTTTGTTGGAGCAAAGTCACTGGTTGATTTAGCAAATAAAGACTCTAAAGTCGTTGTTATGAACATTTTAGGCGGTGAAAGTTCTAAAGTAACGCCAGTATCTCATATTTACAGCAGCGGAAACGTTGTTGCCGGCGTTCAATACGGCAGGGCTGGTGAGGTACTTGAAACTCCAATTGGTAATATTCCTGTTTATGGCAGCGTTTCTGATATTGTTGAGCATGGCATTAAGTTTGATACTGGAGTAATTTATTTACCTCCAAATGCAGTATCACATGCCGTATCTGAACTTTGTGCTGGCAATGAACATTTAAAACAAATTGTTATTGTAACTGAAAAAATGTCTGTGCGTGATTCTCGTTACATACGTTGGGGTTGCCAGAGAAGGGGAGTTGATGTAATCGGCGCAAACTCTCTTGGTGTGGCAAATTCATGGGACAGAGTTCGTATTGGCGGGGCTCTTGGCGGCGATAAGCCAGGCGAATCTCTTGTTAAAGGCAGTGTAGCTATTCATTCAAATTCAGGAAACTTCAGTACAACTATTTCTGAGTACATTAAAACAGCAGGTTTTGGTACATCTACCATAGTTTCCAGCGGTAAAGACGTTTACATACATTTTGCCTTGCCAGAATTTTTATATGCAGCAGAAAATGACCCAAGAACCAAGGCTGTTATTGTGTATGTAGAACCAGGCGGATATTATGAACAACAAGCCCTTGAATGGATAGAACAGGGATTGTACCCGTTTACCAAACCAATCATTGCTGTAGTAACCGGAAGATGGAAGAAAAACCTGACAAGATCAGTAGGTCATGCAGGTGCACTTTCAGGTGTCGGGGACGATGCCATTGCTAAAGAACAAATTTTTGACAAGTATTTTGGTGTACCGGAATATGATCCTAAAAAACCAAAGGTTTCAAAACGCGGTGTTCGTGTGCAAACCATTCAGCAAATTCCCGAAGCACTTGCTGAAGTAATGAAAATGCTGGGGCATAAATCTGACTTTGAACCAATTGGCGATTTAAGTTTGAAACCGTGGTTTGTAAACCATCAAGGTTTGCATTTTCCTAAAGAACTTAATATAGAATCTGTAAAAGCGATGTCTCCGTATGACAAGGAAATTGACGAAGCCAACCATATGGTGGGCGCTCAATATTTACGTCAAACGATGAGAAATGCATCCGGCGCAACACGAATGAACAAAAAAACCGATGTAACTGAAATACATGGTAAATCGCTTTTAGACCTTGTCAGTGAAGATTTTGGCGCATCAAGCTTATTTGCTGTTCTTAGAGATATGCCAAGCGCAAACCAGATGCACATTGTAACTCCGGTTTTAAACTGGCTAACCTCAGAAGGAACTAAATATAATGATTTTGCGGTTGAATCGCGTAAAAATGGAGCAACCCCAAATGCTTATATCGGCGCATGTGTATTGATGTCGGGTAACAATGAAATGTATAAAGCATTTCAGCAAAATACTAAAATTTTAATAGATTTATTTTACGTAGATATTGGTCATAAACTGGATATTGAAGATGATTTAATATCAAAAAAACTGGTTGAAGTTAAAGATCTTGCCAAATCAGCTACCGGACCAAATGATCAAAAAGTTTATGATCATTTAATGATTGTTATGAAAAAACATTCACTAGAAAATATTTTTACGCGTTTTGTGAATGCCTATGTCGAAAAAAACGGCGATAAAGGCGGAGTAAACTCTTTACACCTTATGGTTGTAGCGATTTTACTGGGAGTTTCCTGGAAGGCTTTAACTGATCGAAGAATTTCGCGAAGTGATGCAGAAAATTTAGGCGTTTATCTGGCGATTAACGGAATCATCGTTGCCAATTCCGTTATTGACAGAGATAAAAATAAATTCTGGAATGATATGAAATCACTTAAAGATGGTAAAACTCTCGATACAAATTACACCGAAAGTTGTTTTAAAATATTGTTTAACAGGGCGCCGGAAAAAAATGAATTGTTTGCATTAAATTCGCTTTTTAATTTAACAATAACAAACGGCCCGGGAACCTTAAGCGCTAAAGGAGCCAAAGAAAGCGTTAGTGCTAAAAATTATATTTCAACTACATTTGCAGGGTTTATGATGAACACCGGTCTTGCACATGGCGGAAATGGATTCGAAGCCATTGCATTTTTAATCAGCAAGTTAGATAAGCTTGATCCATATGCAAAGCCGATAAAAGAAATATCAGGTGATCTTGAGAAGCTTGCGGCAACTGTTGCCAGCGATTATTTAAAGTATAAAAAAGTAGAAAAAGCCAAGGGCAATCTGCAGTACGATAAAATACCATGTACCAATCACCCTGTATTTAAAGGCAAACCGGTTAACGTAGATCCAAGAGAAGAGTATGTACGTGAATTGTTTGAAAAACATAAAATTGTCAATCCTTTCCTTGAATTTTACCATTATCTGGTTGTTGAACTGCATAAAGTCGGCGCAACAGATAATGTATTTTGCGTAAATATCGATGCGGTAATTGCAACGGTTTCTCTCGAACTTTTCTGGAAACAGTTTAAAAGCGGCGAAATTAAAGAAGATGCTATGAAAGATCTTGTATTTACAATGTTCTTGTTTGGACGAATGGTAGGTACAGCAGCTGAAGTCGCAGATCATTTAAATCGTGGAACCGATATGGATTGTCGAACTCCGGCTTCTGAGGTTCAATTTGTAACCTGATTTAAATTTCTTAAAAAAAGGGGGTAAGCATACCCCCTTGACTACGTCTTTTAAAAACAGGGTATTTTATAAAAAAAATATCAGGTTTTTAAAGAGACTACGTCACCCCCGACAAAAATCGTTTAATTTTAGTTCTTTAAAGGTTTGTGACAAGAACTGCATTTTTTCATTGCAGGATGACGTGTAACTGGCGCTTTTTTACCGTCTACTTCTTTACCCTTTTCATGACACTCAAGACAATTTGTATATTTATCGTCTTGAGCATGCGGTATTTTGGGAGGCACTTTGGATTTTTCTGGGTAAACAAAGCTAACACTGAATGATGTTAAAATCGTTACCATAAAAAATAATTTAACTGTTTTACTCATATTTTAACTCCTTTTAACTATCTTTATCGCGTGATATATTAAGGCAAATATTTTTTATATTTTAATTAGTATTGAGATAATAGCGCTAATTGGCGGGCTTTCTTTTCCATAAGAGAAAAAAGAAAATATCCAAAAACTCCAAAAATAAGAGAAAAAAATATCTGGTGCATAAGTGGAGAAATCAGATGAAGTTCATCTGCTGAAAAGATGTATAATAAATTTTTCATTCCCAGTGTTAAAGGAAATATATCATAAAGTCTGGCAAAAAGACTTCCTTCTACAAGTGAATCTCTGTTTTGCCAGAAAAGTCCCAGAAAAGCAAAGTTAATAATCTGGAAAAAAAAGCCAACTCGTTTAAATAATAAAGTTAGACCTGCAAATATATAAGCTATTCCATAAACTCCAAGAGCTATTATAAATAAAAAAAGTATAACAGGTATAAATCTTTCAAAATGAAGGTTCATATCAGGTATGGCAATAACGTAGGCATACATTAATATAAAAAAACCAAGAATTTGGCGGGGAAATTGTGAAAATCCCCTTGCAAGCAAAACAGTACCAAGTCGATGTCCTGATATAGAAAGTTGTTCAAGCGTACCCATTTGACTCTCATTTGATATTTGACCTGACCATCCCATTTGACTGCTCATTATAAACTGCATTAAGCAATAACCGATGATCATCCTCTCCTGATGTATGTTTAAACTGCCTCTTGCTGAGAGTTGAGACATGCCAAAAAAAACAGCCAGTAAAATAATATACATAAAAAAAATAAATGACAACGATTCAAAAGGGTATCGTTTTAAAAAAAGCATTTCTCTTTTAAATTCAGATTTTACTAGCAGTATAAATTCATATGTTACATCCATTTTAATTCCTTATTCTACATCATTGGTATTTAAAGATCGTAAAAATACTTCCTCAAGGTTGTCTCTTTTTTTTTGTAAAAAAACAATATCTGTTTTATTTTTAGATAAATAATCAAGTACTTCACTTAAACCTGCTTGATTTTTAAAATTAATTTCAAATTCAGTCGTATCATCATGTGACTTGATTTCTTTTAATTGAAAATTACTTTTCCATGAAGGCAAAATATTAAATTTTCCTTTAATACAAATATGATATAAATATTTTAAAGTATTTTCTTTTAATTCATGTATACTACCCTGGCGAATTAATTGACCATTTTGTATTATACCAACCTGATCAGCAAGTTGATCTACCAGCTCGAGTTGATGTGTTGTTAATAGTATTACCTTACCTTCTTCTTTTGCCAGACTTCGTATTTTTTCTTTTATTTTTCTAGAACTGGCAATATCAACCCCAAGGGTCGGTTCATCAAGTAATAAAATTTTAGGATCAGTAATTAACGCTGTTGCAATGGCAAGTTTTTGCAGCATACCGCGAGAAAGATGACGACTTTGGTTTGTTTTCTTTGCTTCGATATCAAGATCTTTAAGCAATTGATGTGATTTCTCGATTATGTTTCTGGATGAAATTCCGCGTAAATTTGCAAAGTAGTGAAGATTTTCAAGCGGCGTTAATCTCCAATATACATTTCTTGAGCCTTCAAGAACTGCGCTCAATACCTTATAATTTTTATGTACATTGTTATCGAACAACACCCTTCCAGATGTGGGCGTTACAAGTCCGGCTATCATTTTTATAATAGTTGATTTACCTGCTCCATTTGGTCCAAGTAATGCGTAAATTTCACCTGATTTGATATTAAAACTTACATCATTAACTGCTTGAAATGATTTTTTAGTAAAAGGCTTCGTATATATTTTACTTAAATGATCAATATTAATATCCATATGATATTTTTTAAAATAGATGCCCACTATAAAGGATAATTTAATATTTTAAATATTAAATCATTTACTTTTCAAAATAACTATAGTTGTTCATTGATCATTTACCAACAATCTGTACTCTCATACCATTTAACTCTGGCTTTAATTTAATCTGGCAGGCAAGACGACTGTTTGCTTTTGGTTTGTCGGTGTATTCAATCATCATCAATTCTTCATCAGTAGGCGGTTCAAGATGATCAAGCCAAATAGTGTCGACATACACATGACAGGTCGAACACGCACATTCTCCATCACATGATGCCTCCATTTCCATTTTAGCTCCAGTGATGACCCTCATTAATACGGCATCTCTATCTGCTTTTAATTCCATCCACTTTTTAGATGAATCCTGTACCTGAACAGTAAGTTTATTGTCGTTACTCATGTTATTAGAATAAGTATAATAATGTATATTGTCTACAAATATTGAAAAATATACGTTTTGATATTTTATTTAATATTCATAAATTTATAGTTTTTCAAAACCCATGTCAGGTTTTATTCTATATGAGGCTTTGTATGTGGCTGGCGAATTAAGCCATTCTTCAGATGACAGAAGTGAAAAAAAAGATTCACCGGTTTTTCTTGTATAAAGATGAATGATCATTCCAACTTTTTTTTCAAAGTTACATTTAATTTTATGAAGTAAGATATCTTCTTCTGCCTGTTCGATGATTTTTTTTGCTTCATTCTGAAGATTTTGAATTTGTTTTAAAATTAAATCCAGTTTTCCATTGACATGGCTCTGGATAGTATTTCCTGCTATTTCAATTTCTTTTACTCGGTCAATTAACGTAATGGGAGGGTCAAGAGTTCTTGTCGGGTATGGGATGATGTTTTTATCTTGAATGACTGGTTCATTTTTATTATGAGTTGAAGTTTGCATTTTTATGTATTTTTACAATCGATTGAGTAAAAATATTAAATTTTAAAAAAGCCGAATAATATTTTGTTTATTATTCGGCTTCTTATCACTTAATCTTCAATTTTTTCTTTGCTTGCAACCATGTCTCAAAACGTCTTTCAATCAGCTTTGATGAAATATATACATCATCGATAAAGTTAAATGTTTCATACATTTCTTTTGAAAATACTTTATCTTTTCCATTTTTAGAAATAAATGCTTCATGAACTTTTTTTACATGGTCTACAATTTGTTTTTCTGTTAATCCACGACTACGTCCAATTGGAATGTTTAGTTCTCTAAGGACATTACTCCAGGAGCCAAAACGTTTTAAAATTACAGCAAGCGAAAACATATTATCAACTTTTGGATTGTAAATAGTAAAATCTTTCATTCTGAAAGTTTTGTCTTGATTTTTATATTTACCTTTACCTTTTGATTCGGTTAAATATTTTTTATAAACCTTTTTTATGTACGCTGCAATTTCTTCTTTACTAAACTCTTTGTACTGCCTGAATCCAAGAGGAATTGCCGCTTTTTGAAGTGACACATTCCAACCGCCAAGTTTTTTAACATATACATCAATATACATTCTGGAATTTTCATTCAGTTTGTTGTAATGACGTATGGTAAAACGAGTTGGTTCTCCGCCACCTTTTAAAAAAAGTTGATAAATTTTTTTAAGGTGATCGATTGCGTCCTTTTCATCTAATTTTCTTCTAGCTGGCATTTACTTTTTTCTCCGTCACAAATTGGTTTACCACGCATTAGCGTTTAATGGCATGCTGAAAAAAGTTATTGTCTTGACAAGAACAATAAAATTTTAACTATTAGATTGATTTATAAATCAAAATTACACCATCTGTGTATTAGATTTAATCTAATAATATATTGTATCAATGTCAATTAAAACGATTAAAATTATATTTAAAAGTATTGTTTAAAATAATTTTTTTGATAAAAGTATGTTTATAGGGAGAAAATTAATGGAAAAGCATTTTGACGTAATCGTAATTGGCGGCGGACCAGCAGGTTATGTTGCCGCTATAAGACTATCGCAACTTGGTAAAAAAACCATGCTCATTGAAAAACGCGAAAAACTCGGCGGAACATGTTTAAATGTAGGTTGTATCCCAACAAAAGTATTACTTGAGAGTTCCGAATTTTTTAACAATGTCAAAAATCATTCATTAGATTTTGGAATTAATATAACTGACGTAAATTATGATCTTCAGTTAATCATGAAAAGAAAAAATAGCATAGTTGAAGAAAGATGTACCGGTGTTGATTTTTTAATTAAAAAAAATAAAATATCCAGAGTACATGGAACAGCAAAACTTCTCGGTAAAAATAGTGTTGAAGTAACTTCTTTGGAAAATGGTGAAAAAAATCAATATACATCCGAGGCTATTATTTTAGCAACAGGTTCAAATCCGGTTAATATTCCTTCAATACCATTTAATGGTAAAAGCATTATATCTTCTGATGATGCTATTGCATTAAATTCAGTCCCTAAAGATATGATTATAATTGGAGCCGGTGCCATTGGATTAGAACTTGGCGCTGTATGGAACAGATTAGGTACAAAAGTAACTATTGTTGAAATGATGCCCTCACTTTTTGGAGGAATAGACAGACAAATGGCAAATACCGCGCAACGGATATTAGCTGGTCAGGGTTTAAATTTTATGATGGAACATAGGGTTAATGAAGTAAAATTAAACACGAAAAATGTTGAAGTGCAAGTTATAAACCAAAAAAATGAGACTTCAATTATTCAAGGCGATATGATTCTCGTTGCAGCCGGCAGAAAACCATATTATGAAAATCTTGGTTTGGAAAATACCAAAATAAGAATTTTAGAAAATGGACGAATTTGGGTAGATCCCGAAACTTTTGAAACAAGCAGTCCTGGTATTTATGCAATTGGAGATATCATAGAAGGTCCAATGTTGGCACACAAAGCCGAAGAAGAGGGCGTAGTTGTAGCCGAGCGAATTTGTGGCTTGGAAAGCAAAGTTAATTACAATACCATTTCATCAATCATTTATACTTCTCCTGAAGTTGCATGGGTTGGAAAAGGCGAAGATCAACTTAAATCTGATCAAATAGAGTACAATACCGGCAGATTTTTATTTAGAGCAAATGCACGAGCGCATGCTTTAAATGAAATAGAAGGTATGGTTAAAATACTGGCGAATAAAGTAACGGATAAAATACTGGGAATTTTTATTGTCGGACCAAGGGCTTCTGAACTTATCGCGGAAGCATCACTTGCAATGAAGTATGAAGCTACCGTAGATGATATTATACATACAGTACATTCTCACCCAACTTTATCCGAAGTTTTAAAGGAAGCAGCATTGGATGTAAAGAAAAGAGCTATTCATAGTTAAGTATTCGTAGTGATACTTTGCTGTAAATGAGAATTAATCATCATTTTTAAATTTTTGCTTTAATGCATTACCAGTTTGTTTTTGTTTACTGATAACTGACTCCATGATTCCAAATTTTATTTTCATTTTCTTTTCATTTTCATCGACTATGGCTTGTTTTCGATCTTTATCTTTAAGTAAATCTTTAATTCGAGATTCATTCGATAGCATTTGAGATTGAATAACGCCTTGCTTAAGTTGTGTGGTATAGCCTTTAAGATATTGAACCATTTGGTATGCTAAACCATCATCAAAACTTCTATCGCCATTTTTATCCTGACCAAAAAAATCTTTTACTGCCGATGGATGTTTATTGATCATTTCTTTAAACAGACCTTCATCTTCAAATCGCAAATGCATGTTTGAAATTTCCTGCCAACTGGAATTTGGTTTTCCTGTTCCGATTCCAATCATTGGTAAAATTCTAATAAATGGGGCTTCATTTGCAGGATATGCATTTGATATTCGCATTTGTAATCCGCTTACAAGTGATCGTACCAGCGAGCTTGTTATAAGCGGTGTCTGTTTTCTCTCATCTTCAGAGAGGGTTTCAATTTTTCCGTCGGCATTTTTTTTAACGCCGGATGAAATATTTCTTGAATAGTCAAGAAGGTCATTGTATTTTTTAATAAAATCAGCCACCATTTCCATACTTTTTTTTTCATTTGTTTTAATGTTTAAGGTTATCGGCGCAGTGGTTGGTTGTTTAAGTTCAATGGTAGCGCCAACGACAACATCGCTTAAATCTTTATTTTTATCTCTTTCAATATCGATGCCATCTACATTGATTAAGGCATCTTTGGCAGGATTTAATATGTGAGGGTACATCGATTTTTGTTTTAGCAAATCTTCATCTTCAGCAGTATCTTCATTTTTCGGAGTGTCTTTTTTTTCAATTTCTTTTATGGAATAAACGAGTTGAACGTTCTTAAAAATAACTTCTTTGTTTTTTGTAAAAAAATCAATATGGCTTGGCAGCTTCCTTATGGGAATATTTACCAGCGATCCATTTTTTTTTAATGATTGTAAATTACCTTCCAAAGCCACTCCATAATCAAAATTTTCATTGCTGACATCCGCTTCAGGTTCTTTGTCTCTTTCACGAGAAACGTTGTACGTGTTTAATAATATGCCCTTTATATTGATGGTATTGACAGGTCCTATGGTTAATTCAGCAGGTGTAGAATCAGATTCTGATTTTTTGGTATCATTGTTTTTTGGTTCAATTTCAATTGTAATTGCTTTAATTTGTCTTCCTGGTTTTTCTTCTGAAATAATATCCAGTCGACGTGATGAATTTCCGGCAAGCGTCATACTTTTTTGATTTTCACCAATAGAAGCCGGTCCTTCGTTTAAAACTGACAGTCTTGATAAGTCAAAGGGTACAGATTCAAAATCTTCACGAGGAACATTTTTGTCGGAACTTTCTGTATTTTTTTTCTTGGGAATAATTCCTGAACCGCTTAATTCAAGTTTTTTAAATAATCCGGCAGAATCTGAAAATTTTAAAAGTCCCTTTTTGCCTTCTTCTTTACTTTCGATGATTAAAACTGTTGAATTGGGTGTTTTTTGTATTTGTTTTGCTGCAATATTTTTTGAGAATTCTGAGTTTAAAAAATCATGAAAATCTGATATGTTACCGCCTTTAAAGTGGGCAGTTTTATCATTAATCGTTACATCTGATTGAGGCAGGTTTTCATCCGGCTTGATCTCATTAGATGCAATGCTTAATCTTTGAGCCAGATTTTTAACAGAAATCTTGTGTTGGCCGTATGTGGCATTTTTATTGGCAACCCCTTCTATAAACCCTTCAGGAAGTGTTTCTATTAATTTTTTTTCAAAAGGTGAGTCAAAATTATAAAGTGATTCAAGGCTTTTTTGCAGCTCTAATGACATTTTTCTAAGTTCATCCAGGGCAATATTTTGGTATTTTAATGCTTCTACGCGCTTGTCATATGCATCAACCTTTTTTTGTTCTGCATCTCTAAGCTTTTTAACGATTTCGTCGGTTTTAATGCCCGAACTTAATCCATCCATTGTAACCGGCATACTACAATCTCCACTTATATAACATAAGACCTGCTATAAGATTCGGCATATTTATATATTTGTAATATCAAAAATCTACAGGTAAAAAGGGGTGTAGCACACCCCTTATTCAGAACAAGGTTCTTCATTACCCCGCGCAAAATAAATGATCGTTGTAAATTTGTTTAAAAAAAATCGAAAATAAAAAAAGATGAAATATTTAAAATTTATTTTTTGATAAATTTTTTATCAATGGCTTCGTCAAGAGTCGTCCATCCCAAAAGAGCGCATTTTACCCTTACGGGATATTTTTTAACGCCTTCCAGAGAAGCCAGTTCTTCCAAATCTTCATCTTCAGTAAATGGATTTGGTTTGTTTTCAAGCATCATTTCTTTAAAATTTGTTATAATTTTTTTAATTTCGTCATATGACTTACCTTGAATGGCTTCAGTTAACATTGAAATGGAGGATTGGCTGATCGAACAACCAGAACCTTCAAATTTAACGTCTTTAATTTTGCCCTGTTGATCAAAATTAAGATATAAATCCAATTTATCTCCGCATAATGGATTTGAGCCATGCTCATATACATCATGTGGTTCTAATTTTCCCCGGTTTCTGGGATGCTCAAAGTGATCCAGGATAACTTCTCTGTATAAATCGTCTAAACTCATTTTGCTATAATATATCTTTTTATATTAAAAACGGCATAAATAATGTGTAATTGAAATTTTTAAAAAAGTGTTTTATTTGAAATATTACAATTTCAAGCATCGATGCTTAAAAAAAAATGGACAAAATAAACATGAGTAAATTAAACGATAAAAAATTTTCAAATACTGGCGAGGCTGACGCAAGTTTTTTTCATAATAAAACTGAAATTTCTTTGGATGTCAGACCCATCATTGATAAAAAGGTTGATCCATTTGATGAGATCATGAAATCGTTAACGTCTTTAAAAGAAACAGAATATTTAAAAATTATAAATTATTTTGAACCGATTCCGCTGTACTCCCGCTTAAAACAATTGGGCTATGAATACAAAACCAAAAAGCATGGGATGTTTTTTCATATAAAAATTATTCGAAATACCAATTTAGAGGTAAATGATCAATTTGATGAAAATGGATTTTATCAAGTAAATGAAAATATATTTAAAGACATTCTTGAAAATTTAAAAAAAAATTATCCTGAAAAAATTGCTTTTATCGACGTATCAGAATTACCGGCTCCGGAACCTTTTACAAAAATTTTAGAAGTTATAAATTTTAGCTCGAGTCCTGATTTAATTGTTGTTGATCATCGTAAAATGCCGTTGCATTTACCTGCATTTTTAAAAGATAAAAATTATCTTGTTTCTGCCTTTGATAAAAGTGATCATTTTAAAGTTTATGTTTTTATTTCAAGTTTATTTATAAAATATGGTTAGTTAAATGAAAGAATTAAAAAAAAATATTATTGATAAAAATGTAAATGTTATTTTTATCTATTCAGCTTTTTCGGCTTTCTTTATAAGTCTTGCACATGTTTATGTAATTGTAAAACCGGAGCTGTTATTAAATGCGCCGATTACGGGAGGTTTAATCGTATGGGTTCATTTACATACACTGGGAGCCATAACACCTCTTTTTTTAGGGATTGGTTTTTACAATTTAACCAATCGTTATAATATTCAAGTTAAAAAAACTCAAATTTTACACCAAATGCTGACATTGTACATTCCTTTACCTTTCTTTTTATTTCTGGTTATTAACAGAGAAGGAAGTATTTGGTTAACGTTAAGCGCATTTGTTATTTTTACTTCATTTGCATATTATATCTTTATGTATGCAAATGCTTTACGAAAAGTAGAAAAAGGTAATCGTGATTTTGAATTCTATACAGACGCTGTTTCGCTATATTTTTTATTTCAAGCGGTCTTGTTTGGTTTTGCACTGGCAGCAAATTTAAGCTTTCATTTTTTTCGTCGCGATATAACACATTCCATTAAATTACATTCTCATTCAGGAATTTTAGGATTCTGGTTACTTCAGTATTTAAACATGATTTATCGGGTTGTAAAGATCGGTAAAAAATACAACTCATCAGAATTTAAATCTCAAAACAAGTTTTTAAAGTATGCCGTTGTTACGTTAAGTGTTGGTATATTTTTATGGACATCGGTCCATGATCGTTTTTCATGGTTTTTTTATGTTTTTTATGCTTCGGTTGCATTAACCATATTTTTTCTATTTTTATACTTTATTGGAAATAAAAAAAATAAATCCGAAGAAAACAATACAAATATCTCATATCGTCAAATATTTAATGTTCAAATTTTAATGTTTTTTTTCATGGCTTTTACACTGGCTTCTGTTTTAATTTTTTCAAATTCATCGAATTTTATTTATTCTAATCATATTTCTTTAATTTATATATACACAGTTTTTTACTGTATTTTTATTTATGTGCTCATTCAATTTCTGGCAATTAAAATAAATGAAAACTTTAAACCAAGTGTAAATTTTTATAAAAAATTAAAATCAGCTTATGTAATTTATATTACTTTTGTAATTTTTTTTATTATGTCGATAATATTTGAAAATATTTTATATATGCGTTTAAATCAGTTGTTTATGTTATTGGATGTATGGTTCATCAGTTATATTTTTTATTTTGAAAAAAATAATGTTTTGGTTAAAAGTAGAGGGGTATAAACCTTTTTACAAATGATAAAATGCTGCGAGGGCCAGCAAATAAATGATAAATACAAGACTAACCATTGTCCTGGTAAACACTTAAAATGTTTGTCTACATGAATAACTGCGTATGGATTGACGGTGTGTTTTTGTCGCAAATTGTATCCCGTAAGAGCTCCCATAGCTCAGATGGATAGAGCGGCGCCCTCCTAAGGCGTAGAGCCAGGTTCGACTCCTGGTGGGAGCAAAAAACCAATGTCTGATAAAAGAGAAATAATGCTGGAATCTGTCTTGAAAACATTTCAAGACATTGAAAGAAGACTAACGGATCCGTCTGTTGTCGGTAATTCTGAAAAATTAAGAGATATTTCGCGGGAACGATCGAGAATTTTTCCTCTGGTAGAACTGATCGAAGCGGAAAAAAAATGCAAAAAAGAACTTCAAGAAGTTAATCAGCATCTTAAAACTGAAAAATCAGGCGAGATGAAAGATGCATTGATTGAAGAAAGAAATGCCCTTGAACAAAAACTTCTTGAATTAAAACCAAAAATAGAATACGAAATATTGCCAAAAGACCCGAATGTCGGAAAAAATATGTTCCTGGAAATCAGGGCAGGTACCGGAGGCCAGGAAGCCGCCTTGTTTTCGCGTGATCTTTTTCGAATGTACACCCGATATTTTGATACAATATCAATTCCTTATGAAGTTGTGTCCATGACAGAAAGTGATCTTCATGGTTATAAAGAAATCGTAATTTTAGTTAAAGGTGAAAAAGCATACGATGTGATTCACCGTGAAGCTGGTACGCACCGAGTTCAGAGAATTCCAGAAACTGAAGCAGGCGGCAGAATTCACACATCTGCATGTACCGTCGCAGTGATTCCTGAAGTTGAAGAAAGTGAGTTTTACATTGATCCCAGTCAGCTTAGAATTGATACATATCGAGCCAGCGGATCGGGAGGCCAGCACATCAACAAAACAGATTCTGCCGTTCGAATCACACATATTCCCACCGGTATCTTTGTTGCCTGCCAGGAAGAACGCTCACAGCATAAAAACAAAGCCAGGGCAATGAATATTTTAGTTTCCAGATTAAACCAGATGACCAGAGATGAAGAACATAAAAAAAATGCTGAAGAAAAAAAGACGCAGGTCGGTTCCGGCGACCGTTCAGAAAAAATCCGAACTTATAACTTCCCTCAAAATCGCTTAACGGATCACAGGATAGATTATACATCACATAACCTGGATAAAATATTGGAAGGCGATATGAATGATCTTGTAGAAGCGCTTTTACGCGATGAAAAAAAACAACAATTAGAAAAATTCAATATTAATTGATATCATGTGCGTATGAAACAAACTTTTAACAATGCGGTTGCTTTGTACAAAAAAACTGATTATTTTTTATTTTTTTTAATATTGTTGTTGGTAGGGGTTGGGTTAAATATTTTACTGGCGTCAACTTCGTATGAAGCGACAGTTTCTTACGGAGATCCTTATTATTTTATTAAAAAGCAATCCATTTTTGTTCTCATCGGCAGTGTTGTTTTAATATCATTTAGTCAGATTTCATACAAAATCTGGGAAAAAATTACCTGGCCATATTTTGGTATATCAATACTATTATTGATTTTAGTTTTTATTCCGGGAATCGGTCGTGAAGCGGGAGGAGCTCACCGATGGATCACGGTTGCTGGTTTTTCTATTCAGCCATCTGACCCTGTTCGATTTGGAATAGTATTAGTATTGGCAAGAATGTATACACATGGCGATTCCAGCGGTTTATTAAAAAACTTTTTGGCGTTTTTTTTTATTTTAATCATTGCATTTTTAATTAAAAAAGAACCAGATTTGGGTACATCCATTCAAACAGTTCTTTTTTCTGGAATACTATTGATTATGGCAGGTTATCCTGTTTATGTTTTAATGATCTCTGGTGTTTTGGGAATTCCAGTTATATTATTGACCATGTCATCGTATCAGCTAGAGAGAATAAGGGCTTTTCTTGATCCATATAAATATCGTTTCGAGACAGCTTTTCAATTGATTGCTTCGTATAAATCTTTTCTAAGCGGTGGATTTTGGGGCCAGGGGCTCGGTGAAGGTTTAAAAAGGCATAATCTTCAGGCAAGACATACCGACTTTATACTGGCCATTGTAGCAGAAGATCTTGGAACCATAGGAATCGTGGGTTTACTTATGTTATATATGACCATTTGTCTTTATAGTTTAATGAAGCTCATGAAAGTTGAAGACAGTTATGGACGGTTGCTGGGTACAGGTATTATATTACTTTTCATCGTACAGGCGATTATGAATGTAGCAGTTGTTATGGGTTTACTTCCAACTACAGGATTAAATTTACCACTTGTCAGTTATGGTGGAACCTCGATTTTAAGTTTTTTAGCCATGTTTGGTATCCTTTTAAATATATTAAAAGAAAACCAAAAAACCATATAGACCTTAGTCTAAAAGAGAGTGATTGAATAATATGATACCAGTAACGAATTTAAACGTAATAAAGACAATGAGACTGATTAGCCCATCTGAGCTCATCAATGAGTTTCCAGCTACACCTGAGATCAATTTATTGGTAAGCGAAAGTAGAAAAATCATTGAAGCTATATTACAACAAAAAGATCAACGTATGTTGATGATTATAGGCCCTTGCTCAATTCATGATGAAAAGTCTGCGCTTGAGTATGCGTCAAAGCTTGCAAAATTACATAAAAAAATGAAAGATCGTATGTTCATTGTAATGAGGGTTTATTTTGAAAAACCAAGAACAACCATTGGCTGGAAAGGACTAATTAACGATCCTCATTTAAACGGAACAAATGATATCGAAACCGGTTTACGAAAAGCGCGCAGCATATTGCTTAAAATAAATGAAATGGGTTTACCTGCTGCAACAGAATTGCTTGATCCCATTGTTCCGCAGTACATTTCAGATCTGGTTAGCTGGGTGGCCATTGGAGCTCGAACAACGGAATCTCAAACACATAGAGAAATGGCAAGCGGTCTTTCTATGCCGGTTGGTTTTAAAAACAACACAGACGGTAATCTTCAAACAGCCATCGATGCCATGCGTTCATCATTTCATCCACACAGCTTTTTAGGTATTGATCAGGATGGAAGGATTTCTATGGTCAATACAAAAGGAAATTCAAATGGCCATATTATTTTAAGGGGCGGAAGATTGCGTCCAAATTATGATGTTGAAAGCGTTAAAGATGCAGAAGAAAAACTGAAAAAATCAGGGGCGAATCCTTTGATCATGGTTGATTGTTCTCATGCAAATTCAAATAAAGTTCCAGAACAACAGGAAGTTGTATGGAAAAGTATAATGGATCAACGCATTTCTGGTAATAAAAATTTAATAGGATTGATGCTTGAAAGTAATTTAAATGCCGGAAATCAAGAGCTTGTTGAGGATATCTCTAAATTAAAGTACGGGGTTTCCATAACAGATGCCTGCATAAACTGGTTAGAAACAGAAAATCTTTTGGAACATTCTTATAATCAATTAAATAGATAATAAAGAATTTGCTTTACTGATATTTAAACGTACAAAAATTATCAAGATGAGAGTTATAGACAAAATAAATCAAATGTTTATTTGATTTATTAATTTTAATCTTTATATGATCAATTAAACAATTGAAATTAAAATATAACAAATGGTTTGCTGCCACAGGCCTATTATGATTTAATCGTTTTATGCGAAATGCTATACCAAAAGAAATTTCTATAATTGTTTCTATTGACAATAAAATAACAAATAAGAAAAATTATTTATTCAAAGATGCAGCTAAAACCATTATAGCCAATAATCCATCTGAAATTGAATCTGCTTTAAATCTAATTGATGAATATACTAATCAAGGTAAATATCTTTGCGGATATTTTTCCTATGAAGCCAGCTGTTACTTAAAAGGACTTCATGTTTCTCTTTTAGATAATGGTATGCCGATGGTATGGTTTGGTGTTTTTGATAATCCAATTTTAATACAAGATGAAAAAGTATCAAATGATTACTATTTAACTGAATTTAAAGCTTCTAAAGATTTTAAAAATTACAGCGAAGGATTTAAAAAAATTAAAAAATACATTGAAGATGGGGTTGTTTATCAAATTAATTATACTTTTGGGCTTCATTTTTCTTTTTATGGAGACCAAACTTCTTTATTTTATGATTTAAAACAAAATCAAAAATCATCTTATAATTTTATGTTTTCATTTGATGATAAACATATATTGTCACTTTCACCTGAATTGTTGTTTTATAAAAATAATCGAAAAATATTGACCAAGCCCATGAAAGGTACCATTTCCAGAAATTCTAATCCAATAATTGATCAAGCAAATAAAGAAAAGCTCCGTAATTCATTAAAAAACAAAGCAGAAAATGCCATGATCACAGACATACTGAGAAATGATCTTGGTATAATTTGCGAGCATGGTACGATTCAAGTTGAAAAATATTTAGAAATTGAAGAATACCCGACTTTATATCAAATGACCTCAACTGTTTCAGGTACATTAAAAAAAGAAATTCGTTATAAAGAAATATTTAAAGCAATGTTTCCTATTGCATCGATAACCGGCGCTCCCAAAATTGAGGCGATGAAAAAAATATCAGAGATTGAAAATGAAAAACGAGGTATTTATACAGGCGCCATTGGAATAATTCAACCAAATGGCGAAGCTATTTTTAATGTCGCCATTCGTACATTAGAACTCAATAAAAGTAAAGGTAGAATTTGCGTCGGCAGCGGAATTGTTTATGATTCTGACGAGATTGATGAATACAATGAATCTTTATTAAAGGCTTCGTTTATAACACTGAACAAAAAAGAGTTTTATTTATTTGAAACCATGTTATTTAAACATAAAAAAATTACCTTGTTAAATTTACATTTAGAACGCTTAAAAAAATCTGCAATTTATTTTAATTTTAGGTATTATGAAGATAAAATTTTAACTGCAATTAATGAAATAATCGTAACATGCATACAATATAATAAAAATGTTCGTATAAAACTAAAGTTGTATCCTGATGGGAAAATGCAAGTAGAACACAAACCAGTCGAAAATATATTTCTAAAAAAAAATCAACCATACCGCTTGGCTTTATCAAATGAAAAGATTAATTCAAAAGATGTTTTTAATTATCATAAAACAAATCTTCGTCAATTAAAAGATGAAAAATACAGAGGTGCAATTGACCTTGGTTTTAATGAAGTAATTTTTATAAATGAAAAAGATGAAGTGACCGAATGTTGTGTACATAATATTGCTATGGAATCAGGAGGCAGGTGGTATACACCTCCGTTAATTTCAGGTTTACTTCCAGGTACATTTCGTCAGTATTTATTAAATAAAAAATATCTAGTTGAAAGAAAAATATCTATGGATGATTTAAAAAAAGCTGATAAAATACTTTTAATCAACTCTGTTCGTGGTTTTAACCAGGGAGAGTTATCTGATCAGTTATTGTAGAGTTTTTATCGATGAAAAGATGAAAACCACAAGGTTGTAAATCTTTAATGCTTGATGATGGTGAGTGAAACTGATTCTTGTCCAATAATAAATTTATGGCTGGATCAATTAATAAATCATTTATCGGTGTATATAAAATTCTATTAACTCTTTCTTTTAGTAAAAAACCCGGAGTTTGCGTAGAAACGGGAACATACATGGGCGACAGTTCATTGTTGTTTTCCAAGATATTTCCTAAAGTTCATACAATTGAAATAAGTAAAAAATGGTATGATTTTGCGAAAAAACGTCTTGCTGATGAAAAATCGGTCGAATGTCATTTCGGCGACAGCGCAGATGTAATTTCCGAGCTTACTACTAAAATTAAAGAACCTGTTTTTTATTACCTGGATGCACATTTTGCAGGTGGCGACACTGGTTTTGGTAAAAAAGAAGTTCCCCTCAATGAAGAATTAACTTCCATAAGTCAACGATCTTATCAAGATGTAATTATAATCGATGATTTACGACTTATCGGTAAAAGCGGAGAAAGCGGAACGAAAGACAATACAAAATACAGTCCAATGAAATACGATTGGCGTGACATTACATTTTCTGGAATTGCAAAAATTACTGGCCGTAATTTACATAACATATGGTTTTTTAAAGGTGATCGACTTATTATTTTTAGAAATAGAAATATCATACAAGGTATCTTGCTTTATTTTTGGATTATTTTGGGTAAACTACTTGATAAAGTTCTTGTTAAAACATATAAAAAAATATTGTTTTTAATCAGAGGCCGTTAGTATTAAAAAATTTCATTTGTAATTAAAATACAGATTAAAGGTTTTGAATATAGTTATTGTATTGAAAATCAAATGAAAACTTTGAATATGAATTTATTTTTTTAATAATCTTCTGTATTTGTTCCGGTTTGCTTTCAATGCTTTTTATTTTAGATGCAAGATTTAAAATATTATAAAAAATAGAGCTTACTTGAAAATCATCAATTCCTGAAAAAGCTTCGTGCATGAACATTGGTTTTTTATAAGCAAATGCAAAGTTAAAAGCTCCTGAAATATTTTTTGTAAGGTAGCTGTTAACACTTGTAACATCCGGGTGCAGTAAGGGCATTATAAAATCAGATGACTTTATCCACGCATGATACGCATTTTCAGAAAGATATTCATGAAATAAAATAAACTGGCTTTCGAGTTTTTTATTTAATATATATTGTTTAATTTTTTCTCCGTCGCCTCGTGCACAATTGCCAAGTAAAACAAATTTAATGGATTTAAATTTTGCCTTTTCTACAACATCAATTAAACTTATGTAATCTCTTCTTTTTAATTCCAGTTGCCCCGGTATTACAATCATGATTTTATTTTTAGCGGGTTTAAATGAATCTTTGATCTCAGGAAAAAATATCGGATAAAATGAAGATACTTTATTTTGGTATTTTTCTTCTATTGAGTTTTTTAAATAATCGTTCAATATAAAGTAGTTTTTTATTCTTCTACTGATAATTTTTTGATTTTGACTTGAATTAATTTTTAAAACATCATGTAGTATACCATAACATTGAATTTTAGGCGTTAAAAATAAAAGGTTACGTACAACAGCATTTTCGGCGGTATTAAAAATTATTTTTTTTATTTTATTTTTTTTAAAATAACGTGATATCTTATACAGCTCAAGAATACTGCTTGAACCGTTAACATCATGTAAATATAATTGATTCCATATGGGCGAATAATTAATTAAATGAATTAATTGTTTGGATACAATAAGATGAACATTATAACCTGCTTTTTTTAAAAATAGAAGTTGTGCATATAAACATTCCTGATGGTTTTCTCCTAATTCAATCAATGCAACATCTGTACTCATATAATTTAAAAATTTAAAGGAAGTCAAAATAAAGCAGCAAAGACGTAAATCATTATATATAGAAAATTCTAAATTGTAGGTAACGGCTACATCATGGCACAACAGCAATTTTCTACAATGAAGTTGGCACTTTCGATTTATAAATTGAAATAAAGAGATAATTGTTTATATAAAATAAATCCAAAATAAAGTTTTCCATGTTTAAACCAAAAATGACGTTGACCAGCCAAACCTGTTTAACGGAAATGTTTGGTCCTCATATGAAAAAATTGGCACATGAAGATAATCCGGATAGTATTAAATACTATGTTAAAAAATATATATTAAACAATAAAGAACTGTTTAAAGGTAAAAAAGTTCTTGATGTGCCGGCAGGATCCGGAATAACTTCGCGTATCTTAAATGAGGTTGGCGCGAAAGTTTATCCCTATGATTTGTTTCCGGAGTTTTTTCATGAGTCGAAAGAAACCTGTAAATTCTGTGATTTAACCGAAAAAATCCCCGAAAAAGATGGTTTTTTTGACATCGTTATATGCCAGGAAGGAATCGAGCATCTTCCAAATGCCTGTCATGCTCTAGGTGAGATGAACAGGGTTTTAAAAAAAAATGGACTGTTGATCATCACCACTCCAAATTATTCCAGTCTTCAAGCCAGACTTTCTAATTTAATTTTTGAATCTGAAAATTCAAAACGATTTATGCCGCCAAATGAATATGAGAGTATATGGTTTTCAGGCAAAAAGACATCTTCTGCATCCAGGGCAAAGTATTATTTTGGACATGCTTTTCTTCTGGGTATTCAAAAGTTTCGATTACTCTGGAAAATCAATGGATTTGACCTCATGGAACTTGTAAAAAATAAAGTTAAAATGAGGAACTTCTTTTTATTCGTGCTGTGGTATCCATTTCTGCTTTTTGGAAGTTTTTATTTATGGCAAAAAAATACAAGAAAGCTCAACACAGAAAAAAATGCAAGAAATATAGTATTTAAAGAACAGCTTAAATTAAACCTGTCCTTAACCATATTACTTCACAGTCATTTGTTTGTTGTCTTGAAGAAAACAAAAACAACGAACGAGGCTTTTCAAATTTATAAAACAGAGAATATAAAATTATTTAAAGAAACCTAAAATGTATGGCATATAATTATGTTCATTACTTTTCATATTTAAGAAAATAATTACTGGTCAGGTTGTTTCAATCGCAATTTTTTACTCTATATGAAATATTCTTTTTCAGAAATTGAATCTAAGTGGCAGCGTTATTGGGATGAAAATAATGTTTTTTTAACGACTGAGAATTCTTCAAAACCAAAATACTATGTGCTTGATATGTTTCCATATCCTTCAGGAGCGGGTTTACATGTGGGTCACCCGGAAGGGTATACTGCAACCGATATCATGGCACGTTATAAACGAATGTGCGGATTTAATGTTCTTCACCCCATGGGATGGGATGCCTTTGGACTTCCAGCGGAACGATATGCCATGCAAACAGGAATTCATCCAGCTGAAACAACAGCAAAAAACATCAGTAATTTTAAGCGTCAGATGAAATCAATTGGCTTTTCATACGACTGGAGCCGTGAGATCAATACTACGGATAAAAATTATTATAAATGGACACAGTGGATTTTTTTAAAAGTATTTAATTCATATTATGATGAAAATGAAAATCGGTCAAAGGATATTTCATTACTTCCCATTCCTGTAGAATTAAAAGACGAAGATAAGAAAAAAGAACGCGAAGATTATATAAACTCAAAACGACTTGCCTATATTGATGAAATTCCAGTAAACTGGTGTGAAGCCCTGGGTACAGTTCTTGCCAATGAAGAGGTGGACGAATGGACTGGTAAGGGGTATTCAGTTGTGCGTAAACCCATGCGTCAATGGATGCTTCGAATTACCGCCTATGCTGATCGATTGCTTGACGATTTAAAACTGGTTGACTGGCCTTCCGGTACACTTGAGCTTCAACGTGTGTGGATTGGAAAATCATATGGAGCTGAAATTACATTTCATATTGAAGGTTCGAAAGAAACCTTTACAGTTTTTACCACCAGGCCCGATACTTTGTTTGGAGCAACTTATATGGTACTTGCTCCTGAACATCCCCTTGTCCCCCAAATTACATCGATTCAACAAAAAAATGAAATTGAAAAATATATAGAGAAGACATCTCTAAAATCAGAACTTGATCGTCAGATGGACATTTCGAAAGATGTTGCAAAAGGCGAGAAGGAAGAAAAAACCGGAGTCAATACAGGTGGTTTTGCCATACACCCTATCACAAAAGAAAAAATACCCATTTGGGTTGCTGACTATGTTTTAATGTCATACGGCACTGGAGCGATAATGGCAGTTCCAGCTCATGATCCACGTGACTTTGAATTTGCAAAAAAGTTTCAGCTCAATATAAAATGTGTTTTAAGTACAGACGGACAAAATTTGTCAAATTTAGAAGAAGCCTTTGTTGCTGACGGAATTTCAATAAACTCGGATTTTTTAAATGGTTTAAAAACTCCAGATGCCAAAGAAGAAATGATCAAATACCTTGAGCAAAATAAAATTGGAGAGCGCAAGGTAAATTTTCGTTTAAGAGATTGGCTTTTTTCGCGTCAACGGTATTGGGGTGAACCAATTCCGGTGAGCATTGATCAACATGGTTTTTATCATACCGAAAAAACATTGCCTCTGGAGTTACCTCATAGTGATAAGTTTCAACCTGCCGGAACAGGTGAGTCTCCTCTGGCAAATTTACCAGAATGGGTAAATGCAAAAAGTCCTGAAGGAATACCAATGCGCCGTGAAACAAATACAATGCCTCAATGGGCAGGAAGTTCATGGTATTATCTTCGTTTTATTGATCCTGATAATGTAGACAAAATGGTAGATCCTGAAAAAGAAAAGTACTGGCTAAAAGATGGAGTTGATTTATACGTAGGCGGGGCAGAGCATGCAGTATTGCATTTATTGTATGCGAGATTCTGGCATAAGGTTTTATATGACCATGGATATGTAAGTTATCCTGAACCTTTTCGTAAGCTTATTCATCAAGGATTGATCCTGGGTGAAGATGGATCGAAAATGTCTAAATCCAGGGGGAATGTTGTCAATCCGGATGATGTTGTGAAAAACTACGGAGCAGATGCTTTTCGCCTTTTTGAGATGTTTATGGGGCCACTTGAACAAATGAAGCCCTGGACATCTCGGGGTATCGAAGGGGTAAATCGATTTTTATTACGCGTCTGGCGCTTTTTTATATTAGATTCTGTCGAAAAGACCGGTGATGATGGTATTGCCAAATTTAATCCAGAATTTCTAGTAGATAAACCAATTTCTGATCTCATGGTAAAAGTTTTGCACCAGACAATAAAGAAACTAACCTATGATATGGAGAAACTATCTTTTAATACCAGCATATCTCAAATGATGGTATTTATGAACCATGCGTATCAGGATGGTTTTTTAAACAAAGAAGCCTCATCAGTATTTATAAAACTTTTGTATCCGTTTGCACCGCACATGGCAGAAGAGTTATGGAGTTTAATGGGTAACACTCAAACCATTGCCTATTCAAAATGGCCTGAATATAGAGAAGATCTTGCCAAAGAAGATAATTATGAAATGGTGATTCAAGTCAACGGAAAAATTCGTTCAAAGCAAATTGCTGTCATGGGAATCAGTGATGAGGAAATGAAAGATCTTGCTTTATCAGACGATAAAATTAAAACATATATAGATGCAAAAGAAATAAAGAAAATCATCGTTGTTAAAAACAAACTTGTAAATCTTATTGTGGTTTAATTTGCTATAAAAGTGCACGTATGAAAAACAAAAAATTACTTTATTTAATTTCGACTTTTTTAGTTACAATGATTTTATCTTTTGTCATAATAAAATATGAAAACTATATTGCTTCAGTTAATCACTACTTTAAATCAAGTGAGAACTTTAAGAAATTCGTGATACAAAATGTCGCTATCTATGATGATTACAAAAGTTCAGAAATTGAAAAAGAACTACGAACATATTTATTAATGGATCACTTGAAAATTGCAAGTGATCATAAATATGAGCAGGTTACAAATATAAATGATCTTCTAAAATTATCAAATGAAGGAAAGCTGGTTTATGTCGATAGTGCAGCGAATGAATCTTATTATTTTTATAATGTAGCAAAAGATTTACGATATTTAAAACCATTTACTAAAGATGGTTTAGAGTTGATTTCGCAACGATTTGATAAGATATTGCATGAAAAACAAATAAATTCTGATCTTCACAATGATCAATTTAAAGTTAAATTTGCCATTTCTTCGGCTACACGACCTGTAGAATATCAAAAAAATCTACGATCGAAAAATGAAAATGCTTCCCTGGAATCTACACATAGTTATGGCATTAGTTTTGATATTTTTTATGATGAATACTTTGTATCTGACAAATCAGATAAGATTTCTTTTAAAAGTAAAGAATTTGAAAAAATTCGAAAAATACATGGTTTTGCACTTGGAAGCGCCTTACGTCGGCAATTACAGAGTGTTTTATCAAGAACTCTTTTAGAGCTTCAACGTGAACATAAACTTTATGCAATTTTAGAGACAAACCAGAAATGCTATCATGTTACGATTTTACCATGATCATGCAATTCTGGTTTTGCTTTAATAAATCTTGTTAAGTGTTAACTTGCTTGCCTGTTTTTTTTTCTATCGATTCAATTTTAGACACAAGCCTTCCACTTTTTCCTGCGCGATAATCCACTTTAATTCCAGCATAAATCCGGTTGCTGCTTTTCGACATTTGATCAAAACATTGTTTTACAACACCCATGACTTCATCCCATTCGCCTTCAAGTGTTGTACCCATCGGACCCATTTTATAAGAAATCCCGCTGTCTTGAATGATTTGAATGGATTTTGCAACATATTCTGATTTACTTTCCCCGACATCTGTAGGGAATAAACTAAATTCCAGTAATACGCTCATGTAAATCTCCTTTGTTCTAAATTAATCAAGGATTTAAAAGTCAACACGTCTGATTTCAAATTTATCAATTACAGGTTTGCCTCCAAATAAAGAGTCAAGTTCAGCATTAAGTACATAGGGTTGATCACGAACCAAGACACCAGTTGTATTAAAGCGCCAGTTTTTTTTATTTGCGGCAATAACTTTTGCTGATTTAAATTCGTTAGTAGTGAGAAGTTTATAAACCGTTTGCGAAGGTCCGTTTGCAATAACAACCAGATCTCCATTTGCATCTTTTAACAGTCCGTCAGCACCGATCAATTTTTCTTTCATATCTACCATAGAAATATTTTGAGGTTCATTTAACGGGATTTTAAAAAGAGTTCCATCGTTATCTTTTGCAACAATTAGATAGTCTTTAAATAAAACAATTCCATTTAAATTAAAGCCTTCGCCAGCAAAACGCTGGTCTTTAACAAAAATTGTTGCCTGACCTTCTAAAGAAACTTTATATATTACAGGAGAAAAACTGTCGGTAACATAAACCGTTCCGTCTTTTTCATCAAGCGCAATGTCATTTGCAAAGTGTAGATTACCTGGAAGCAGTGCTGAAAGATTTACATATTGGATCAAACTACCGTCAGAAAGTTTATATATTCCCAGACCGGCAATTTTTTTTTGAGTGAGAGGAGATGTTTTAACACTAACACCAGGATCAGAGTTTGCAACCAATATACGATCTCTTTTTGCATCGAGGCGAATTCCAATTGCGGATATTAAATTAGGGTCATTGACCAGACGTGTGTATTTTCCCGTTTTATCGACCAAGCCGACTGAACCTTCTTTTAACGAGGTAACCACGAAATTATTTTTTTGTGAATCGTATTCAAGACCTTCAGGATACAGCCCTGACTTATCAATCCAAACATTTTTTGGTATTCCATAGCACGAAGTAAATATTGACAATAATATAAGAATTTTTAATCTCATTTTTTCCTCATTTTTTAATAACGTTTTCTTTATAATTTAATTTATTATTAAATTAATTCCATAAAATTTGCAATTAATTTGAAAATAGTTTTAAGGTAACTTTTACAGTAGAATTCATGTTTTAGAAGTTAAAAATTGTATAAATTCCATAGAATTGGGAATTTAGTTAGATCATCCAATACAATGGTTTGACACCACATCTTTCTTTTTTCTAGCGTGTACAATATGTTGAAAATCAATGTAAACAAGGTTAGTAAAACAAGGTTTAGCGCTCATGTTAAAGTTTCTCCAGAAGAAAAAACTGTATGCGATAAAAAAGCTTTCGAAAATATTCGATCAAAAGTTAAAATAGATGGATTTCGAAAAGGAAAAGTACCTGAACATATTATAAAAACAAGGTATTCGCAGGACTTAGAAGAAAGTTCAGTTCAATATATGATTGATATGGCTTCAGAACAACTGATAAAAGAAACAGATAAAGATATTTATAAAATTCGTAAGGTTGAAAATCTGGTTCCCGAAAAGGGCGGCTATAGTTTTGAACTTATATTCGACATACATCCAGAAATTAATCTTGGTAAAATGAAGGGAGTAACTTTAAAAGAGCTGATACCAATCATTGATGAAGCAGATATTAAAAAAGAAACGCAAGAAGTTTTAAAAATTTATTCTGAAAAAAAATTAAAAAATGATGATGAAGCTGCCAACGTTGGCGATTTAATTGTTTTGAGTTATGAGCAATGGGTAGAAGGTGTACCAATTGCTCAACCGTCTGAAAACGTTCAAGTTAATTTAGGCAATTTTCAATTTGATAAAGAAATTGAGGAGCATTTAATTGCTGAACAAGTTAAAAAAGGTCAAGAACATAGAGTCAGTAAAAAATTTATTCAAGACGATGGTGTTGAAAAAAAAGTCGACATAATTATTCATATTGATGCCATATATAACGTCAGTTATCCTGAACTTACAGATGAAATTGCTGTAAAATATGATGCGGATTACACTTCTGCAAAAGAGCTCAAAAACGATATTAACAAGGTGCTTTTCAGTCGTTTTCATCGAAAAAATATGGATGAAGAAATCGGTGAAGCGCTTGATAAATTAAATGAAACAACTGAAATTGATTTTCCTGAAAATTACACTCAAGAAAAACTGCAAAAATATATGGAAGAAAACAAAACTGATTTATCAGCTTTTGAAGAAAATGAGCATGAAGAGTTTAAATTAATTTTTGAACGTGAACTAAAGAAAAGACTGGTGAATGAATTTATTTTAAAAGAAGCTCTCAAAGATATAAAAACAGATGAGTATCATTTCGGATTTACTAAATTCATTGATGATAATTTTGATAAAAGAATGTTAAGAACATTTAAAATTGTGTATAATAGCGTAATGAGTCAAAATGATAAAAATGAATATGGTAACCAGTTTATAAATCGTTTGTTGCAAATATATCATCTTGACATTCTTGAAAGATATTTTCGTGACAAAGGTTTGGTAAAAAAAGATAAAAAAGTTGCCTTTTCTGAATTTATGAGCCAAGTTAAACAATAAAAAGAGGGTTAAATATGAAATATAAAGTCAGTATTGTCGTAGTTGCTATCGTAGCAGGAATAGCTTTTATGGTTATTTCATCCATAAGTAAGGACACCAAAAAGTTTTATCAATTAACTGAGTTAGCGGAAATTATTAAAAAAGACAAGCATAGCATATCAGATAAATATTTAATTGTACTTGGTAATGTTAAAGAAGGAAGCGTTAAAAAAAATGGAATTCAGGCTGACTTTACAATAGAAATGGCAGATGATCGTATGAAGGTTCATCACAATGGGAAAAATTTGTTGCCAGACACTTTTCAGGCCGGAGCTCAGGTTACGGTTGAAGGTAAATATGATCTAGCCAATGATGAATTTGTTTCAGATAAAGTTATGGCTAAATGCGCTTCTAAGTATCAGTCCGGTCAGACAATGACAAAAAAAGCGTATTCAAAACAGGATAAATGATATGGAGTTTTTTGGAGCCTTACTTGTAGATATTGGCGCTATTTCAATTCACATCTCTCTTGGCACAGCAGTATTATCCATTGTAACTGCTATCCAGGGATTAAAAAAACGAGATGAAAGTTATTTAATTATAAGCAGACAGCTTTTATACCTCCATTTTATTTTCATCACTACAGCTGTTATTTCATTGATAGTTTTATTAATGAAGGCAGACTTTTCTGTCATTTACGTTGTTGATCATGTAAGTAAATCGTTACCGACATTTTATCGATTTTCGGCGTTATGGGCTGGAGCTGAAGGCTCAATATTATTCTGGGCATTTCTGTTAATGCTTTTTGCATTTATTGCCATCAAACAGGTTGAAAATAGAGAGCCTGTTTTAGTTCCTTATATGATTTTAATTTTCATGATGATGGCATTGTTTTTTTCAATATTATTAAGTTTTTCCAAAGATTCTGACCCTTTTAAAGTATTTATGTCAGGCGATCAGCGCATGATGAGCGATGAAGGTAAAGGGTTAAATCCTCTTTTACAACACTGGGCTATGGTTATTCATCCTCCTATATTATTTTTTGGATATGTTTCGTTTGCTGTACCTTTTGCAATTGCAATGGCATCACTTTTGGCAGGAAAAGTAAATCTGGAATGGACCAGACTTGTAAGAAGATGGACTTTATTTTCCTGGTTTAGTCTTGGCTTGGGCATTATGCTTGGAGGTAAATGGGCATATGAAGAACTTGGCTGGGGAGGTTACTGGGCCTGGGATCCTGTTGAAAATGCATCTTTGATGCCATGGCTTACCGGCACAGCCTTTTTACATTCTATTTTGGTACAGGAAAAACGCGGCATGTTAAAAATGTGGAATATGATTCTTGTTAGTTTATCGTTTACACTTTGTATTTTTGGTACGTTTTTAACAAAATCAGGCATTGTAAATTCTGTTCATGCTTTTACCAACACTGACATTGGTCCTTTCTTTGAAGTTTATCTTCTTTTTATTATTGTTTCAAGTATTTCATTGATCGTTTATCGAGCAGATCTTTTAAAATCTGAACGATCAATCAATTCGTTTTTAAGTCGCGAAGCAGGATTTTTATTTAACAATGTTCTTTTATTAAGTATGGCAGGTTTTGTTTTTTTCGGAACTTTATGGCCTGTTTTTAGCGAAATAGTTTACGGAGAAAAGGTTACTGTTTCAGGGATTTGGTTTAATCGTTACATGGGACCTTTGGGACTTTTCTTGTTATTTTTAACCGGTGCAGGTCCTTTGTTGGCATGGCGTAAAACAGCAAAAAAAACTTTGGTTAAAAACTTTTTTGTACCAACGATAGCTTTTTTAATCGTTCTCAGCTCTTATATTGGTTTTCATTTATTTAGATATAAATCGATCAATATGGAAGAATTGCACATACTCGCTGGCTTGACATTTGCGTTAAGTGCATTTGTAATAACAGGTGTAGTTGAAGAATTTATTCGAACTGCATTAACCAGAACTCGAATAACGAAAGAGTCATTTTTAGTTGGTTTGTTTTTAATGTTTTTTCAAAATAAAAGAAGATACCTGGGTTATACAGTCCATATTGGTCTTGCCTTATTATTCATCGGTTTTGCAGGAAAAGCTTTTTCAAAAGAAACAAAACTTTCATTAAAACAAGGCGAATCAGAATATTTTCAGGGTTATCTTATTGAAGCCGGAAGTTTTACTCAAAGTATTTATCCGCCAGAGGCAATGAGAGATCGAAAAATAATTCCTCTTTATACAGGGCAGGTTGTACGTGTAAATGTATATAAAAATAATAAATTAATAAAATCAGATGTATCTGAAATTAGAAATTATTTTATTTATAATTTATCTACTGGAAAGTATGACGGTGAACAACCTACATCAGAACCAGCCATTATGTCAACTTTACTCGAAGATGTCTATGTTCAATTAGGCGGTATTGATGAATCCGGTAACCTGATTTTACAGGTTTGGATCAACCCGTTAGTTGGTATGGTGTGGTTTGGATTTTTATTTTACAATATATTTTTAATTGTTTTACTTTTACCAATTGGCGAAAAAAGAAACATATCTTTATTTGGCAAAGAATACAGTACAGCGCCAGTGTATACGGGCAATGAAGCCTGAGAAAGAAAAAATATTTAAATTAATTTCAACTATTGAAAATTTTTTTAGTGTTATTATGAAAAAACGATACTTAGAGCGCGTCCCAAAACTTGGGATGCGCTCTTAAAAATTTTCTATTGTGGTACCCAAATTGTCAAATTCAGGAAAAAATACAGTTGATTCAATTCCATTGTTTAATAAGGCTGCTCTAAAATCAATGTTTTTAAAATTCTGATCTTTATTCCAAAAAGATAAAAGGGTCGTACCTGCGCCTGATAAATAAGATCCAAGAGCACCTTGAGATTGCCATAAAGTAAAACTCTTCATCATTCCTGGAATTAAAACTGAACGCATGGGTTGATGAACTCTGTCTTCTATAGAAAGTCCAAATAAAAATTTATCATGGTCATTCCATGTTTCTTTTGACAATAAATGTGTCATAAGCGCAGTTCGGGTACTTTGAAAAGTAGTTATGTTTAGAGGCGCTGTCTGAGGAACAACTTTTCTGGCTTCTTCTGTCGAAAGCGAAATATGAGGAATTATGCCGGCTAAACGAACCGGAGCTTTTACTTCCATATTAACCGGAGTATATAAACCTGTTTTTTCATCTTTAATATTTAATATCCAGCCTCCATAAAGTGCCGGTGCTACATTATCGGGATGTCCTTCGATATTTACTGCAAATTGAAATAATTCGTGTATCGAATAAAAATGACCATGTGTTTTGCGAATGACCTCATTGGCTGCAATTAAACCGCCGACAATTGCCGTAGAAGATGAGCCAAGACCTCTTGAAAGAGGAATGTTTAAAAATACTTCGGCATCAATGTAAATTATATCTAAACCCGATTCAGAAAACAATTTTTCATAGCTTTTAATAAATAAATTATTGTCAGGATTTCCAATTTCTGATTGGTAATTTGAAGTGGATGTTTTCGTGAGCAAAGGGCTTGGAGTGATACCTAGGTGATGTTCTTTGCTCCTTGTGTCTGGATGTACAATAAATTCATTTCTAAGATCAATAGACATTCCCCATATATCATAACCTGGACCAATGTTAGCGCTGGTAGCCGGAACACTTATTTTTATTTTCATATCTAATTTAACTATTTTCCTTTATGCGGTCATTATTTATTAAAAAAACTCATGTTCAAACAAAATAAATATCCAACTTTGACCATATAAAATATTTTAAATGATAATCTCTAATTTCTTATTATACATCTCATGCAACTAAAATTTTTAAACGGACAATAAACTATGAACATATTTTTAAGATTAATGAAGTATGGAGTTAAATATAAGAAATTATTTTTTATCGGTATAACATTATCTTTTCTTGTTTCTATATTTAATGCAGTTACACTAAGTACGTTAAAACCAATTTTTGACGTATATGGTCAGGGTGTTGAAAAACCATTTCAAATTCAAATACAGGAAGGTGAATGGGATCTACTTCTTCGAGGCGGCAGATATGAAGAACTAAAAAAGTTAATCAATGACTATGATGTCTATCAACTAAAAAAAGAATGGATCAATTCATTAAGCCAGGAAGAAATGCATTTGCCATTAAAGACATGGGAAGCGTTTTCTTATTTTCTGTCGCTTGCCAAACTTAAAATAAATTTAATCACGATTGCTTACAATCCATTTAAGTTAATTGTAATGCTATCAATTGGAATACTGCCAATATATTTATTAAAATTACTTTGTTTACTGGGATCTGTTTATTTTTTATCAGCCACCGGACTAAATATGGTAAAAGATATTAGAACAGACCTGTATAATAAATTAATAGATTTACCATTAGGTCATTTTGTTAAAGAGAAAAGCGGAGTCTGGATGAGCCGAGTAATTAACGATGTGGTATTGATTTCAGATGTTATGGCAAATGATATCAGAGTCTCTATTAGTAACTTGTTTATTGTTATCACTCATCTTATGCTTCTTGCGATTATTAATTCTAAATTATTGGTTATTTCGCTTATCGGCGTTCCTCTTTTACTTTGGCCGGTCAATTATTTCGCTCGAAAAATAAAATCCATTACCAGAAACGAACAATCCCGACTAGCCGATTTAAACGGACATATTCATGAAATGATTGCAGGTGTACGCGTAATCCGAGCTTTTGGAATGGAAGAATACGAAAAAAGTCGTTTTAAAAAAATTAATGATATGTTAAGAAATGAAGGTTTTAAATATCGTTTAAACAATACGATAGGTCCATCATTGGTTGAATTTACTTCTGCCTTTATCATTGCCGGACTTCTTGTTTACGGAGCATCGCAAATTGCCGGTGGCGAACTTACATCGGGTAGTTTTTTTACATTTTTATTTACATTATTGATGGTCTTAAGTCCTTTAAAACAACTGGCAACCTGGTATAATTTAATGAATCGTATGAACGTTGCCGGTCAAAGAATATTTGAATTGATGGATGAGGATGTTCCTATTGTCACTCCTGAAATTCCGGTAGAACTTAAAAAAATTAAAAAAAGTATCGATTTTAAGCATGTTTCTTTTCACTATAAGCCTGGAGATCGAGATGTTTTAAAAAATCTTAATTTACAGATACCTGTAGGTTCAACAGTTGCTTTGGTTGGTCATTCCGGGGCTGGTAAATCTACTTTTGTTGATCTCATACCGCGTTTTAACGACTGTACCAGCGGTGAAATTCTTTTTGATGGTATAAACATCAAAAATTTATCATTGATAAATTTACGTGAAAAAATTGGAATCGTTACACAGGAGGTTTTTCTTTTTAATGCAAGTATACGTGAAAATATTGCATATGGTCAGGAAAGTTTAGATATAAAAGAAATAGAAAAAGCTGCCAGGTTAGCCTTTGCCCATGACTTTATTATGGAACTACCAAACGGTTATGATACATTGATCGGCGAACGGGGTTTTATGTTATCAGGCGGTCAAAGGCAGCGATTATCCATTGCCCGTGCATTGTTAAAAGATCCTGAAATTTTAATTTTTGACGAAGCAACTTCTGCGTTAGATACAAGATCAGAAAAACTGGTTCAAAAAGCAATTAAAAGAATGGTTAAAAACAGAACAACTTTTGTAATTGCTCACAGGTTATCCACAGTATATGAATCGGATATGATTCTGGTATTTAAAGATGGCAAAATCATTGAAACAGGAACGCATGATGAATTGCTTAAGAAATCTGGCGAATATAAAAGTTTATATGATCTTCAGTTTCAGGATGTTTAAAATGAAACATTTTCATTTATAAATTATATTAAATTTTCTTTACGCAGCAGCATTTCTACTTCATTAATATCGGGAATATCTTTTTGAGGAATATTGGAAAGAACATAGTCGGCAACACTGATATATTCGTTATCAGGACGCCCAACACCGATTCGAACACGATGAAAATCAGCGGTGCCAATTTTTTGAATAATATCTCTTAACCCATTGTGTCCTCTGTGTCCTCCTCCAAATTTATAGGAAACTTTTTGAGGAGGCAGTTCAATTTCATCATGAAATACAACCATATTTGCAGGCAGTATTTTAAATGATCGTAAAGCCTTAATAACAGCATCACCAGATAAATTCATAAATGTTTGAGGAATTAAATATATTAATTTAATATCACTTGCTGAGTTTTTACCGATTAGAGAATTTAAAGATTTATCAAATTTATAGTCGCATTCCCTGCTAAGTTGTTGAAGTATGATCGCTCCCACATTATGGCGTGTTTTTAAATATTTATCGCCAGGATTACCAAGACCTACCCATAAATGCATCAGGATGTAATTTAGTATATGCACTGCGGGTCAAGAATCTCACAAATAAATTAGTCTTGACCGGCTAATTTGCTTTTATCTTTGCTATCATATGGAAATCATCAGGGATATCATTGTTTATATATTACTCGGAGCATTGCTTAGCTGGTTTTTTTATTATTTTAGATATAAAGATTTAATCGGAGGATTTACAGGCGGTACTATCGTTGGATTGCTGGGTTCTGTTCTGGGTGTTTTATTGTTTCGAAAGCCTTTTACAGTAATACTTGATTTTCTTCAAAATGGAATGTATATATCCAATGTAGATTTATTTACCGGAATTATTTGCGGTTATTTAGCTCTTTTTGTGTACAATAAAATAAATCATGATAAAACCAGAAAGGATTATTAAATTTGTAAAAATTATCTTCCATAAAAAATTTCTGCCTTTCTGGTTTATCTTTTTTATTGCTGTAATTATTAGTGTTGGTATTTTTATACAAAAATATAGAATTTATCTTCAGCAATATTATTCATCTAATTTTATTCATGACCATCTTAATGATCAATTAATATCTGGTATAAGCGATGTTGTAGAACCAGATACAGTCGAATCAACTCGCATTTTTTACTTTATTTCTCAATCACTTTCAAATTCTGGATTTATACGTTGCGATCAATATTTGCCAGACATAAATTGTTACAATGAACTTTCGAAGATAGAAAAAATGAGTTTTTATGAAATCCGCCATAGCGTAACAAAAACTGAAAATGGATTTAAGTTGTCGGGTATAAAGCCGCCTTACCATACTTTAAAAACCATGGTGATCAATACAGGGCATCCGAAATCAAATTATATTGGGGTGGTTGTATATACCGGAAAAAATGTAAGAAACCGAATGTATAATTTATTACTTCTTTTAAATTCATTTTTTATTCAAAATGATCAATGTAATCCATTGTACATGCGATGGTATCTTGTAGAAGATTTATCGATAGGTGAATTTCTAGAAAGCGAATTTGGTTTACCGGTTTTACAGTTACATCAGTCAATTAATATTTTTAAAAAAGATTCAAATAATCGATGGAAGTATTCAAAAGAGCAAAATGATAAATTATTAGAATATTTAAATCATGATTTATCTAATACTAAAAATATTTCATATAAAAATTTAAATTCATTGTTGTGTGAAGAATAAATTTCGCCACAAAACAAATAAATGTTAAACAAATTACTTTTCTTTTTTATTTATGATCTTGTGCTTTAGTGCTTTTATGGTTAGACATTATAAATGTATCGTCTGGCAGAAAAGACATATTATGCAAATTATATTGACATAACATAATATTATAATATACATACCTAATGAAGACAAATAAATTATCTGCGTATATTGTAATTTTATTTTTTATCTCGATTTTATCGTTTTCTCTATTTTCAGATACACCCTTAATTCCCTCCGAAGAAATGATTAAGTTTCAAGATAAAACAAGCTGCGCAGCATGGTATTCTGTCAAGTCCATGATATTTAAACCAAGAGTCGCTATGGCAGGAGTAAGCTGCCACATAACCACACGATTAGAGAAAAAAATCGATAATTTTCGTTTAATTGCTGAAATGCCACTTTCCAGTTTTGATAGCGCAGACAAAGGGCGAGATAAGTACTTTAGAAAGGCTCTTAATGAAGATGTAAGACCTGCTTTACTTTTTGAAAGTAGCGCTTTAGATAAAACAAAATGGCGTGATATAATAAATGGTCAATTTAAAACATTAACAGGGGAATTATTCATTGGTAACAAAAAATTTCCAATAGTTTTTACTCTTAAGAATAATGGTACTTTAATACGTGGAATTTTTAAAGGAAAATTCGATGACTTTGGATTAATACCCCATACAGTTGGTCCTTTTGGTATGGTCGCTAAAACAGAAAACTATCTAGAAATTCACTTTCAACTGGATTTTAAAAATACAACAGGCATAAATTTACTGGATTAATTAGTTACCACATTTAACATTCAGATAAGTTACGATCAAATTTATATCCGAAGATAATAGTGTACTTTTATCGGGTTTATAAAAATTTTATAAAATTGTATATTGTTTGCTATTTTTTATGAATGCGTTTTTTAACATTGGCAAAAAATGGTTCAATAGTATTTGCTACGTAGCTCCAGAATTTTTCATAAATTCGATAAATTAAAGGGCGGTTTATCCAGCTTGAAAGTTTGATTTCATTGCTTTTTTTTAGGTCAGATAAAATCAGCTCAATTACAGTTTGAGCAAAATTTTTATCAAAAACTTCCTGGTTTGCTTCAAGGTTTTTTTGTAAACTCCAACGATCTAAATTACAGGAACCAATTGATACCCAGTCATCGCATACATAAATTTTTGAATGATTAAATACTGGTTGATATTCAAATATCCGAATACCACTGGATAATAATGATGTATAAAGACGCCTGCCCATTTGACGAACCGACGGATGATCTGTAGCTTTTCCTGGTAGTAAAATCGTTACAGATATTCCTCTATTTGCAGCCTTTTTTAAGGCCCGACGCAGACTCCATGCCGGAAAAAAATAAGCTGTGACAATGTAGATTTCTTTTGTAGATTTATTAATTTGTTTGATGGTGGATCTTAGAATATCTTTATAATAAAATCTTTTAGCATACGTTAAACGCCCAGCTTGAAAGAGATGTTGTGTTGAATCTGAATTGTTTAGCCGCTCATCAGAAAGTATCGTTTGAATGATGTTCTTTTTTCTGTTTTTTCTGGAGAAATTTTTAAAAAAAAGGTCAATCCAGTCTTTTAAACATTCTCCTTTAATTTTTATAATAACTTCATGCCACAGGCGACCAGACATGGAAGTAGAAAAAAAATGATCCGTAATTCCAAGCCCTCCGGTATATACTACATTACTGTCTATAAGAATCATTTTTCTATGGTTTCTAAAAATAATATTTTTAAATCTCGATATACTGATTTTATTGTAAAATTTAAAATAAATATATGGATGATTTAAATTGAATTTTTCGTTTTGATAAACTTTTATGGAACCATAATGATCAAATATTAAAAAAATATACACACTTGTATTTGCCTTTTGCAATATTGCCTCAATAAGAAGATCATACATTTCACCTGGTTCTACGAGGTACATTTCTATGGCAATGTACCATTTTGCCTTTTTTATAGAATCAAGAATTTCAGGAAAATAAGAATTACCGTCAATAAATAAAGAAAATAAATTATGTGACCTTGCTGGATATTTTTTATTGAGTGTAATTTTCATAACGATAGATTTTTCTATCTTAAGTAATTCATTTGATTCGACAAGGATTTTATCTGCGACAGGTTAATGTGAATTGAATTTAACTAACAGGGCAGCCATTCTCGGTGAATGGGTGGGATCTTTATATAA
>Ga0224495_10000192_pt1 | contig 48972 bp, 41 predicted proteins | sample SF_Jul11_sed_USG_FD_168128 | JGI IMG/M metagenome (GOLD analysis project Ga0224495, IMG submission 168128) | Sediment microbial communities from San Francisco Bay, California, United States - SF_Jul11_sed_USGS_4_1 | ecosystem: Environmental > Aquatic > Marine > Sediment | place: USA: California...
CCAATATTCTCTAACTTTATATATATTTATTTTATTTTCAATAAATTGCAAGAAGAACTTTCAAGTCGGTAGCGAACCCATTACACCCCAGGCGGTCTACACCAAAGATAACCCCGGCAACTGGGCAGGTAAAGAAAACGAGCATCTTCCGAGAGTGGAGATATTGGCCAACAGCGGCAAGGATAATATCCGTGTAACAGTGGCACTTCAGGATGCAAGCCCGGCGCATTTTATTGAAAAAATATTTATTGCCGATCGCAAAGGCCGACCATACGAAGAAAAAACATTCAGCAGAGATCATGCGAAAATCTATACAGCAACTTTCAGTATGATGATCGATAAATTTAATCAAGAGGAGTACGCTGTTTATGCCAGGTGTTCTCAACATGACTTATGGTCGACTTCATTGAGTGCTTCTGCGAAGTAAATTTAGCAATTTTTAGCTACAGCTATGATGATAGCGTAGTATTCTTGTATACATCTATTCAAAGAGTTCTTACAAAAATATGTTTGAAAAGATATTGCCCCAGCTGCTTCAGGATAATTGTATGTATTCAAAATGAGCAGTGTGAAGGTCTCCATATTGATGCCCGCAAGAGATGCGCAAAAGTATATTGCAGAGTGCATTGAGTCGATTCTTGCGCAAAGTTATTTCAACTGGGAGCTTATTGTGGTTGATGACGGCTCTACTGATCAAACTGCAAAAATCATAAGCGATTATTCAGTGAGCGATGATCGTATCAGACTTTTTTGCCAGCCGGCACTTGGAATTATTCCTGCCTTGCGCCTGGCCTATGAACAATCAAGCGGTAGTTTAATCACCAGAATGGATAGTGATGATATAATGAGCAGTGAAAAAATTGAGAAGCTCACAGATCTATTGATTCAGCATGGTAAAGGGCATGTTGCAACAGGGCTTGTGGAATACTTTTCAGAATCCGGGCTGGGTGATGGGTATAGAAAATATGAAACATGGTTAAATGAGTTGACCAGTACAAGAAAGAATTATACGGAGATTTATAAAGAGTGCTGTATTGCTTCTCCATGCTGGATGTTATGGCGTGAAGATCTTGATGCCTGCATGGCCTTTAGACCTGACAGCTATCCGGAAGATTATGATCTGGTATTTCGTTTTTATGAAAATAATCTAAAGGTAGTTGCGGCGGACGATATTTTGCACAGATGGCGTGACCATGATGTTCGTTCGAGTAAAACTGTGGGCCATTACAAAGAGAACTCTTTTCTTGATCTTAAGGTAAACTATTTTATAAAGATCGATTATAAATATCAAAAAAATCTTGTATTGTGGGGAGCCGGGAAAAAAGCAAAGAAGGTGGCACGGCTGTTGTCTGCAAGAAAAATCGATTTTATCTGGGTTTGTAATAATGTGCAAAAAATTGGCCAGATGATTTATGAAACAGTGTTGCAGGATGTAAAAGATTTTAATTTCTCTGACAAGCAGGTTATTGTTACATTGGCAAACAGCCTTGATAAAGATGATGCCACTCAGGTGCTGTCTACTGCAATGAATTGTGAGTATTATTTTTTTTGTTAACAGGAGTATTTGTATCTCATGTTAATCAGGCAATAGAGTAATTTCAAGATTAAAAAATACCTTTGATAATATAAAGATGATAATATTACATGAGTTATTTGTATATTTGTTTTTGTGATCTACAGATATTTTTTTGCCTGAATTAGTGCAGAAGTATAATAGCCAGGTCCAAACAGATTTGCATGAACGAGCAAAGGATATATTTGATACAGACTTTTTAACTCTGGATAATTTTTATCTACAGGAAGTATTTCATTGTAAGCAGAATAAAACTTTTCGCTGAATCCTCCAAATAGTTCACTAAAGGCCAGGTCAACCATACGATCACCCCGGTAAACGGAAGGATCAATAAAGTATGGTCCACGGGTTGAGTAGTAGAGATTACCCTGCCAGATGTCACCATGGAGCAGGGATGGAAATTCAGACACAAGATTGCTCCTGATCCACTTTCTTAAATTTTCCCAATGGGTTTGATCAGGGTTGTGCTTGTTCTTAAAAAAAAGATTTAATTGTACATCAATTCTTTGGGTGATAAAAAACTCTGCCCAACTTTCAAAGGTACCATTTTTTTGTACAAGGGAGCCAATGTAATTGTCATATTCCAGCCCGAAACTTTTTTGCTTTATACTATGCAGGGCAGCAAGTTGCCGAGCTGCATTTGCCTCATCTTTTTTTCCAGGTTCGAGATACTCAAGCAAAAGATAGCTTGCCTCTGAATGAATAACCTTTGGTACATTTAGGCCATGTTCCTTTAAAAGAGCAAGTGCGGCAGCCTCTTTATCATAAAAATCCATGGGAGCATTATGTTTTGTCTTTAATACAAAGTTTCCTTTTTCAGCATTAATTAAATAAACATCGTTAATATCTCCTCCGCTAAGTGATTGTTTTAAATAAATGGTTCCCGTATAAATTTTCATGGTTATTTTTTAATTTACTATTATGAGAATTCGTTTGTTGTAAAGAAGATTTAGTTTTTTTAAGATGAATCATTCTAATTCAAGTATTATTTTTATGAAGTGTACAATTTTGATATGTTCTTTGATGAGGGCTGTTTCGAATCAGCCGGCTTGTTAAAATAAAAATGGGGTCTATAGCAATATTTGTTATAGACCTTTTAAATGAATGGGTAAGGATCAAGGAGTTATGGTATTACTACAAAAGGCTCCCGTAATTTTCCTGTGTAGATCTCGTCTGAAAGGGAACGTACTCTGACTTCAAGGTGATTTTCACCTGGAATCAACGTATCTGGAAGTTTCATTACCACAAATGTAGAAGTACTTTGGGCATACTCCATAACTCTTTGAGCTTTTTGTCCCTGAGTATAAATAAAAACGCCTGAGTCGGGATCTTTTTTATTGAATCCGATTTTAAGGCCAGACAATTTTACCAGGCTTCCTGTTCTTATTCCAGGTGCATCTTCGTTCACGTTTGCGATCATGGTGGGGTGTGGAATCGGACTATCCCGATAAACTTTTTCAGGTTTTGCACGAAGTTGTACCTCTTTTGAAAAATAGGGTGCAAATGTGGCTTTGAGAGCAACATAGTTTCGTCCTTTTTGAAAACTGTCACTTTCATTTTCAAATAAACCTTTTATAGCATAACTCAAGTGGAGAAATCCGAGATGAACTGTAAATCCCCTGGTTAGATACTCCTGTAGTGAGTTTTCCAGACTTTGAAGAATGGAGTCAATATCGCTTGTGCCTGAAGAGCATCTTGAGGCAATATTTCGGATAAGCTCTTTTCTATCTATTTTTTTGGTTCCTTTTTTTAATGCCACGAAGGTGCGCACTTTATCGGGGTTCCCCAATCGGTTTTTCACTAAAATGTAATTCATATAAGCTCCTTGCTTTTTAAAGTTTTTCTAATAATGAAATTCAACCTCATGATTTTTTTTCTGGAATTTACCAGCTGAAAGTTGAAGTAATTTCATTCTCTATAAATGTAATAGGTTGTTTCCATATTTTATTTCAATAATATACATTATTTTTATAATTAGACAATAATATTTCAAAAATTGTTAATTATGTCCTAATAAGTATGCTGCCAGTCATGAAACAACAACTGCAAATAGAAATTAAAGCAAGTATAAAGTCATATAACAACAAGTATACGGACCAAATAAAACAAGTATATTGTTAATAATCAACAACTATATACAATGAACACGCTAATTCTAATCTTGAAAAGCTGCAGAAAACTGAAAAAAGAAACGATTATTGATTTGCCGTTTGATTCTTTCATTGTATATTTAAAATGAGGGAGTAAAGTGAAAGGAGTATTGAGGATTATATTAATAATTTCCGGATTTATTTTTCAGATAGATGGTTTATTGTTTTCTCAAGAGTCTCTTGTTGTTTCTGAAAAAGAAGCGGAAGCAAGAAAGTTTCCAAAATATATTGGATTTGGTTTATCAAGTTATTCCGGGTATGGATTTGTTTTTCAGCATCATATATTTGATTCCAGGCAAAGACTCAGATATTCCGGATTTATATTATACAGACAAAGTGATATGGATAATGAGTTTTCACCAAATATGGGCATATTGTATCGATATGATTTGTCAGAACTATTGAATTTATTTAAATTCTATATTGGTACAGGTGTCGAGTATTACTATTCAAAATATAGTTATCGTGTTGAAGATGTTAATGCTGTAACCAATGTACCCCTTAACACATTTACAACATACAAAGATGAGACACATATGTTATCAATGGGGGAAGTTCTGGGTTTTGATTTTATTTTATGGAACAGAATTGTTTTAAATTTTGATTTTGGAATGAGCTACTCTGTTTCAAGGAATTCAATAACAAATAGCATATCTCATTCTGTGGGTCCTGCTGGAGCAGCAGGAATCTGTATTAAATTTGGTGATAAATAGTTTCTGCCAGGACTTCATTATTGAAAGAAATCCAGAGTACAGTGGCCAAAATATTTTTGTAAAAAAAAGATTGCTCAGCCGGGAATATAATCAAGTTGATCCTTTTATGCAATTTATAATGAAAAAATTGTGGCTTGTTCTATTTATATTATTAAATATATCTTCACTGCAAAGTTTACCGGAGTATTCGGTGGAGACTTCTCAAAACTGTAATTATTGTCATATCTCTTCTGATGGAGGCGGCGAGTTAACAGACAATGGGAAGGGGTTTTCTGAATCAAAGCATAAATCACAGTTTTCAATGATTCAGATACTTATCTCCCTGGTAAGATTTGTTCATATATTCTTTGCGTTTCTATGGTTTGGTACAATACTTTATGTGCATTTGATTTTAAAGCCAGCGTATGCATCTGGTGGCTTGCCGCCCAATGAAGTAAAAGTAGGGGTAGTGTCCATGATTGTGATAGGCATTACCGGAACCATAATGACGATCTATCATTTTCAGGATTTCTCAGATTTGTTTGAATCTTCTTTTGGTATTTTACTGCTTATTAAAGTGTCTATCTACCTTGTAATGGTGATATCTGCATTTTTTATTGTGGTATTTGTTGGTCCGAAGCTGCACGCTAAAAAAGCTCACATAACTCATGCAGACGGAGATATGACATTGGAGATGTTAAAAAATTTCAATGGTCAGGAGGGAAAACCATCTTATATTTGTTACAAGGGAAAGATTTATGATGTCACTCATAGCAAAAGATGGAGTGAAGGAGTACATTTCAAACAACACCATGCCGGAACTGATTTAACAGATGCTTTGGCAAGAGCACCTCATTCAGAAGAGAAACTGTCAAAGTTTCCTGTAGTTGGTGAATTGGTTGTAAACGATAAGGAACCTGTAAAAGAGAGTTCAAAAAATATTTTTTACTTTGTGGCCTATACCAATCTCTTTCTGGTTTTAATTATATTGTTCATATTAACAATATGGAAAAAGGTTCATTAGCAGTTGACTCATGTATTTTTTTCTCGCAGAAATATCAGAAATATTAACAAGATAGATTCAGTTTTTACTTTACCTTTTTCAGTTAAACTTCCGCTCTTTTTTCAGATTGTCATAGGCTTCATTGATTTTTTGAAACTTTTCATGTGCAGCTTTCTGAAACTCCTCTCCGAGATGAGCGACTTTGTCAGGGTGGAACTTTATTGCCATCATTCGGTATGCCTTTTTAATTTCATCATTTGTTGCAGAAGGATCAACTTCGAGAATGTGATATGAGGAGGTACTGTCTTTATAGAACATTGCTTTTATCGATTCAAAATCTCTGGATTCAATACCCAGGTTCGTTGCAATCGTAAAAATGGTTTTTACCTCTTCCGGGGCTACATGGTTGTCGGATTTTGCTATACCAAAAAGAAAGTGGAGCAGTTGCAGTCTGGACGAGTAGTCCATATGACGCTGAATTTGAGAGCAGATTTCTGCAGTTGAAAATTGTCTTAATAACATATTCTCAAGAGCCAGCATATATTGATCGGCATGCAATGAACCGAATTGACGGGAGTAGAAGTGTTTTACATATTCAAGTTCGGCAGCCTGTACGCGCCCATCAGACTTTATGACTGCTGCAGATAGGGCAAGAAGCGCTGCGGCAAAATCACCTGGTCTTGTTTGCGGGTTTTCCTCTTCGAGATAACCTGCTGAAGCAGCATTATCTCCCAGAACACTTCCAAAAGCGTAGCCAAGTAGCGCTCCAATCGGTCCACCTATTGCCCAGCCGAGTGCACCACCAATCCATTTTGCATAATTTGCCATCTGAAAATTTTTAAATACGGAAGTGTGGTGTCAATATCTTAAAGTATTGCGGATAATATTATTACAGTAAAGAGGTAGATAGGTTGTCGTCCTGACTTTAAATAGTACTTTGATATAAAAGTAAAATTATAAATAAAAGAAATGGATATAGAAGAAGCAAAAAAGATATTTGGAGTAAAAGATTTCAGAGGATCTCAGGAAAAAATTATCCATGGGGTTTTCACGGGCAGCCACTCTCTTGTTATCATGCCTACGGGTATGGGGAAGTCTTTATGCTATCAGATACCTGGAGTGATGCTTGATGGTCTTACGATTGTTTTGTCTCCTCTTATTGCACTGATGCAGGATCAGACTCAAAAACTGATTTCTCTGGGAGTTGATGCCTTGTTTATAAACTCATCTCTTTCAAAGAAAGAGCGCCTGGAGCGTTACATGGCATTGAAGCAGGGGAAGGGAAAATTTCTTTATGTGGCCCCTGAAAGGTTTCGCAAGAGGGAATTTTTGGAGTCGATAGAGAATCGTAAGATAGCACTTCTGGCCATTGACGAGGCTCATTGTATCAGCCAGTGGGGCCATGATTTCAGGCCCGATTATACAAAGATAAAACTTTTTCGTGAGAAGCTGGGAAATCCTGTTACTATGGCACTTACAGCGACGGCTACCCGTGAGGTTCAGAAAGATATTATTCTGCAAATGGGGCTTGCCGAAAAAGAGATTACTCTTTACAATGAAGGAATCTGTCGTCCGAATCTTTTTTTAGGAGTGGAGACTTTTGTTGATGAGCCTGCCAAATTCGCTGCTATTATATCAAGGCTTCGTAAAGAAGCCAATATGTCATCTGGAATGAATTTCAACAAAGATAATGATATTGCCTTTACGAAGGGTTCCCGGGTGAATAATCAAATAGAGAGCAACAAACTAAATGACATTATCGCAGAGAATGATTCCTTGAGTAGATATCCGGTGATTATCTACTTTAACCTTGTTAAAAGCCTTGAAAAATTCAGTCATCTGCTTGATATGAACAAGATAACGCACACGGTTTATCATGGCAAGCTTCCTCCGGAGAAGCGCAGGCGGGTACAGGCAGATTTTTTAAAATCAAATTCGGGAATCATGTTGTCGACGAATGCCTTTGGTATGGGAATTGATAAAGCCAATATTCGATCTATCTGGCATGCAGAAATTCCTGCCTCTCTGGAGGCTTACTATCAGGAGATTGGTCGCGCAGGTCGTGATTATTTGCCCTCGGAGTGTCTATTGTTTTACCATGAGGATGATCTGGCAGTTCTTATGGATTTTATTGAGTGGCAAAATCCTGATGAGAAGTTTATCATGACGGTTTATCATGAAATGAGAAACCTGGGAGACAAGTTAAAATCTTTTGGTTATGATGAATTGCAGGAAAAGTTGACCTTCAAGAATCGGGGAGACCAGAGGTTGCAGACAGTTTTGAATTTATTTGATCGTTATGGAGTAACTTCGGGAACTCCTGAAAATTTTTCTTTGAAGCTGCTGACCGATCTGCCTGATGAGCTGATCTCTGCGGAGCACCTTCTATGGAAAAAGAAAAATTCCCGAATGCGGCTTTACCAGATGCTGCAGTATGCAAAAACATTAAAGTGCCGAAGGGAGTTTGTCTATGAGTATTTCAATGCCTCTTTTAAAGGGTGTAATAATTGTGACTTTTGTTTAAGCAGATTATCAGATTAAACGTTATTAAAGAATATGGCCGCTTTCTTGCGTCTGTAGATAACTCTTGTGCGAATGCATGGTTTCATGAGCGTCTGTTTTTTGTCAGGTGGATTCAGGTTTAAAAGACGCGCACCAGGTATAAATTCACAGAAGTAATTCGCTACCCCGAAGAGGGGAGTTCAGTTTAATGGATTACTGAGGGGTCCATTATCTTTTTTTCTGTAGAAATTTGGAAGAGGTTGTTACTGCGTCGAGTTTGCCTGATTTGTTTAACATATCACGCAGGGCCTTGCGGGCATTGATTTCGCTGGAGCTTCTATGGCATTGAACACATTTTTTATTGTCTGAGACTCCAAAGTGTTTGTGTTCTGATTTCAGCCGTGCCTCCTGGTGGTCGTGGCAGGTGAAGCAATTGTATTCGGAATAGTTTTTGTTGATGTGGCAGTTTTCACAATCTCTTTTATGTTTGCGGTCCAGGCGAAAGTAAGGGTCATGGTTTGAGGTTATTTTCTTCCACTCTGAAACTGCATGGCAAGCCGGGCAGCCCCTGTCTACTTTTTCATGTTCTTTGTCTTTGGGTTTGAGGTGGCAGTTGGAACAGAGTTCATTGGTCATCTCTTTGTCTTGCAGAGAGTGTGCGTAGGTAATGGCTTTCCATTCGTTTGTGTTGTGGCAGATGATGCAGTTGTCATTTGTTTTTTTGTGGTGAAGTAAATTTTTCGGGGCCGAGTGACACTCTGCGCAAAGTACCGCCTGCTTGTTGTATTGCAGCTTGTGAAAGTTTAAAATTTTTTGTGTGGGTTCATTGTGGTGATGTTCTTTATGACAATCGATGCAACTCTCTGTTGTTACTGTATTGTGGTTAAAGGCCAGATGGCTTTTTTGTGGAGCACTGACAGCAGGAATCTGGGAGGGCAGGTGGCACTTCTGGCATTTCTGGTTGTCTATTTCTGAAAAGAGAGTGTGGCATGTGGAGCATCTGGTCTCATATTTTTTATGACCATTCTGGATGGGGCCCGGTGAAATGGTTTTATAAGGATATTGGAAAGAGAGTGCAATGGCTGTAGCTGCAGCGAGTATGAGCAGATAGTATTTTTTCATAGTTTATTTTGAGTACGCGTAGCTCATTATAATATGAGCAATTAATACTCCCCAAAAGATTCTGGTAAATCCCAGATGAACAGCTCTGAATCGGGAAAGATTTTTTATATCATCAGAGTTGGTTTTTGTGTTCAGCTTCTCTTCAGTCTGGATTATATTATTTTTATCTACTTTTTTGTTGTTGAATATTTTTTCTTTCAGGCTTATTGATAAAGAATAAAAGTAACGGGTAATAAAGCCCAGAGTAATTATAATAAAAAGAAGTATGGCGGCCACCCATGGTAAGGGTGCATGAAAGTATCTGCCTGCATGGATCATAATAATAAGGCTTCCTGTCAGGTTGAAAAGGGCGTGCAGTTTTAAAAGTTTTTGCAGGTTGAATTTTTGTACAAGATTGTATTTTTTCAGTGCATAAAGGTAAGATGCTGTAAATAAAACGACACCTGTTGCTCCGGAGACCGTGCGGTTTATATGGAATTTTTGAAGCGCAAGAGTGATGCTATCAGATGCATAAGCGGCAAGAGCGAGGGTTGCCAGCCAGAATATGTAGAAGGTAAAATGTGCAACCCGGAGAAGATTCATGGTTTTATGCATGCCACTATAAATATTTCAGACTTCATGGGAAATTCTTTTTAATGAACAAGGCGTTGTTCTTTCACGAAGAAACAGATTCGGAAGAATCTTGCAGGCAGAAAGAGAGAATTGGATGGTCTTGTTACAGTTCCAGCAGATGGAATACTTTATGCCGGGTTAATAGATGGCATTCATATTTAAGAAATATTCTATAGAAATGGTAACCGGTTTTATCAGGAGTTTTCAGGGATCTATTTATGATGAGCTGTTTCAATAAGGACAAGGCAGATATCATCGATTCTTTGTTTTCCGGAATGCAGGTTATTTAAAAAACTTTTTATTATATCCATTGAGTGGTTTATATCAAGAGAAGAAAAGTTTTTGAGCAGTGTGTATAAAGGATTATTCTCGAAAGAGGCTAATCCCAGATGTTTATTTTCATAGGTATAATTCACCTCCTCCATCAGTCCGTCACTATAAAGGAGGATTCGGTCACCCGGATTTAACTGAATATTTTTTGGTTTGAATATATTGTTTTTCAGATTTTTATTGGGAAATACTCCAAGAGGTGGTCCCTGGGGTTTCATTTCTAAAAAGGACGCCTGAGAGGATTTTGCATCTGTTTGTCTGGGAAATATTAACAATGGAGGGTGTGCAGCTGATGACCAGGTAAAGGTATTAGATTGCTTGTTGTAAATTCCATAAATTGCTGAAAGAAATCGTTTGTATACATCCATGGAAAATATGTTGTTTATATAGAGCAAAAATTTTTCCGGATCATCCAGCCAGGAGTTTTGATTTCCCAGTTTTTTATTTTCAGTTTCATTGGAAATCCAGGATTTCAATAAAGCAGTAATCAGTGCTGCGGGCACACCGTGTCCTGAAACATCTGCCAGAAAGATTGCTGTTCGGTTGTTATCCAGTGGAATTATGTCAAAAAAATCACCTCCAACTTTTTCCATAGGAAGATAGAGTGTAGAAATATTTGGATAGCGAATCTGGGTTATCAGGCTTTCCTGGATTTCCTGCGCCATTTCCAGATCCATTTCCATAACTTCATTTCTGGCTTTCAGTATGGATAGACGATATTCATTTTCCCGTGCTGCAGATATTATTTTTTCTTTTTCTCTTTTAATGATATTAATTCTTTCGGCGAGACCAAAAGATAGTAATCCTACCTCAACCACTGAGCCGATTTCAATTCCGTAGCTTATAAACAAATTATAAGATATAATACCGAGGAAAGCAAGGGAGTAGAGAACAATTCCGACAATTAATATTGACCATGCGAAAAAAAGATAATATGCGGGCCGGTATCCGTTCATCATCAGGCGTATTGATGCGAATAAAAACACTGTTGCTGAGATCATGGATATCAGAGCCAGAAGGTTTTGAGCAAAGCCCCATATGTGAAATAAACCCAGTATAGAAGCAATCAGATAAAGAATACAATTCATTATTAAAACTTTATGAACCTGTGGCAGGTTTTGTGCTGTATTTAAATAATGAATAACAAATAAGGTACCTAAAATAGCAGATAGAGAGGTCAGGTAAAAAGTGCTTGTGACATTCCATTCGCTTGCCTGGGGCCAGAAAAACTCAGAACTGATTCCAAAATAGGATGTCCATAGTATACCAAATGTAGAAATAAATAATACATAATAGAGATAACTTTTGTCTCTTAAGGATAAAAACAGAAAGAAGTTGTAAATGGCCATGATTACAACAATTCCCAGATAGGCCCCCTGAAAGTAATAATGTTTTTCGAGCCAATCAGTGGTTGCGTCATTTTTTTCTATCAGAAATTCTGTTTTTTTGACACTTATCGAATGCGTAGATATCATCTGGATGTACAGATCAAATGGTTGTGAACATTCCGGGAGATGAAACAGTAATACTCCTTTTTGAATGGAGCGATATTTTACAGGAATCATCATTCCACTTTTTTGGGGGAGGCTTCCTGTACATGTTGAGTAGAGAGTTAAGTAATCCCAGGCATTTAACTGAAATTTTTCCCGGATATTCCACTGCTGCCCGGATTGGGCAGGGGTTATTTGAACTTTCAGCCAGAACGCAGATGCATTGGAGTCAAACCAGGAATCCATTTCTTTTGTTACGCGGTGGAATACTCCAGGCTGGGCAGCCAGTTTTTGAAATGTATCTGTAATCTTTCCGGAGTATGTTTGCACACCAGTGTCGTGATTCAGAACAAAGATATCTCCCTTATTTAAATTAATGCCGGAAGGTTTAGATTCAATAGAATATATTGAAGTGATAAATGCTATTAAAAAAATGTTCCATGAGAAAAGTCTGTGCATAGAGATAGGAAGGATCAATTCTGAACTATACAAGTCATGGCAACAATATTCAACTAATTTAATATATCTTTTGTGGAGGTGGTGGAAATATTTGAATTATTAAAGGCCCCGCAGTATTGTATGCACGGCTCTTATATATATTTGTATAAAGACAATCACAGGAATAACAAAGTGTAATCCTTCACCTAAAAATTCCTTTTTCACTCCGCTTATTTTAGATATCACAACTCCGGCTTCACCGGCCCCAATCACAATAAAAGGGTTTATCATGAATAATAACACCAGAATCAAGATTACTAATGCCCCCTTGATAATTAATCCCTGTTCTATCTTTAAATCTTTTTCCATTTAATCTCCTTTGGTTTTTGTTCTTCTGTTTTACAAAATAAAACGAGTCGGTTTTTTTTGTATGTCTTTAAAGAGAATGCTATGAGTTTGTCACCTGAATAAAATTGGTGAATTTTTTAGAATCGGCAAGATGAACAAGAGGGTTGCCCTGGTTCAGATAATTTTATGTGAATAGATATCAAAAAAAATCTATAAATGCGTATGTACATGAACTATTTTTATTGTTTATACTTGATAGCTGAATTCTATTTCATAATGCTCAATTGTCATTATTAAATCGACAATAAGAGTCTACAATTTCTATTAACTGGGCTCTGTTGATAGGTTTGGTTAAAAAATTGTCGCAGCCTGCAGCAAAGCATTTGTCACGATCAGCTTTCAGTACAGATGCGGTCAGGGCGATAATCGGAACACTTCTTTGTGCGTGTTCATTTTTTTCTTTTTCTCTAATCTTTGCTGTGGCTTCGATTCCATCCATTACAGGCATTTGCATATCCATGAATATCATACTGTATTCAGGGCTTGAGAAATATTTTTCACAGGCAATAACGCCGTTGTCAGCTATGTCAACTGAAAAACCGATCTTTTCAAGCATGATTTTAATCAGCATCTGGTTGACAGGGTTGTCTTCACCAACCAGGATTTTGTTGTTTTCTGGTTTTATATCAAAAGATTTTGTATCGGAATTTTTTTCTATCTGAGTACCTTCGTTGCTGACTTTATTAGTTTCTATCTGTTGAGCAGGGATGGAAAAGTAAAACAGGGTTCCATGACGTTTTTCATCGTTACTGCTTATTACACCCATTTCACCATCCATTAATTTTGTGAGTTTGCTTGATATAACAAGGCCAAGGCCTGTGCCTCCAAAATTAACAGAAATCAATTCATTCGCCTGTTTATAGGGAGAGAATATTCTTTTTCGGCCTTCCAGAGATATTCCCATACCGGTGTCTTCTACATAGAATACTAATTTTTTATTTTCGAAATAAGAAACGCCGATTTCAATATATCCATTATTTGTAAATTTAATTGCGTTGCTGAGCAGATTATTCAGGATTTGTTTAATGCGGAAACTGTCTATCAGATAATAAGCATTTATATCAGCGGTATATTTTTCCCTGATCTCAAGATTTTTTACTCTCTGGGTCATGTACATTCTTGCAGTATTTACGGAATCTTTAAGTACATTTTCGAGCTTTTCTGCATTGCGAAGTATGTTCATTTCGCCGGCCTCGATTTTTGAAAAATCGAGTATATCATTAACCAGCATGAGCAGCATATCACCACTGCTTTTAATCATTTCGAGATACTTTCTGATTTCCGGTGAGGTTTTTTCTTGTAGCAGAATGTCGGTAAATCCAATAATTCCGTTTAAAGGAGTTCTGAGATCATGGGACATGTTTGCCAGGAATTCTGATTTAAATCTTGCGGCTGCTTCTGATTTTTCTTTGGCTTCAATTAAAGCTGCTTCATTTATTTTTCTTTGTGTAATATCTCTGAATATCGAGAGGACTGTCGGTATACTGTCATCGGTGTGTTCCCTGTTTATACTGCCCTCGACAATTATGTTATCCCCATTTTTTTTAACAAGGACTGTTTCTATGGTGACAGCATCCATTGTGCTATCTTGAAAGATTGAGTTTAGTGTTTTTTTATACTCTTCAATTTTGTCTCGTTGAATAATGTCATAAATATCTACCATTAACAGGTCATCTTCAGAATACCCAAGGGTCTCTTTCCAGGTCTTGTTTACAAAAATAATATTACCGCTGAGATCCATTATTTGAATCAAGTCACTTGTATTTTCAATCAGATTTTGAAAACGTTTCTGACTGGAGAGCAGTTGAGTTTTGGCATGTTCTATTTCTGTTTTGTTCTGGTGTGCATTCACAACATCCTTAAAAACAAGAGGTAATACCTTGAGGTAGTCACCCTGATTATCTTTTATAATATAATCTGATACACCTGCTTTCAAAGCTTTTATTGCAATTTCAGTGGATTCATAACCTGTTAAGAGTATTTTGGGGGTTTTGTCTCCAGAGAGAACCAGTTCAATGCAGAGATCGTATCCGGACATTCCGGGAAGTCCATTATCGGTAACGATAATATCAAGTGAACCACTATTGTTTTTTAAATATTCTATGGCCTTTTCTGCAGAACTCATCTCGATCAATTTAAATTGAATTTCTTCTTTTTTTAATGCGCGTTTTAAAGCGATTACATCTGCTTCGCTATCTTCAACAAGTAGTATGTTCAGTATTTTATTCATATAATTTTTTATTTCACAGGGAGTTCAACCATTTTCCAGAAAATGTTGATATTATTTACTGCAAGTGCAAAATTGTCAAACCCAACAGGTTTAACGATGTAGGCATTTGCATATAGCTCATAGCTTTTAATTTTATCTTCATCTGCTTTAGAAGTAGTCAGCATGATAACAGGAAGTCTTTTAAGCTTTTCATCGTTACGGACCGTTTTTAAAACTGCTATTCCGTCAAGTTTGGGCATGTTAATATCGAGCAGCAGTACCCCAGGCGTTTTAAACTGATCAAGGTCATTATATTTTCCACGCTGATAGAGATAGTCAAGGCACTCTTCTCCATCATTGACAATAAAAAGAGGGTTGGATATTTTGTATTTTGTCCAGGCTCTTTTGGTGGCAATGATATCGTGTTCGTTATCTTCTGCCATAAGTATTAGAAAATCTTTTTCATCCATTGATTACTCCTTGCTTTGCATTTTTTCTGGTAATAAAATAAAAAAAGTGGTTCCCTTGTCTATTGCAGACTCTATTCTTAGAGAGCCACCGATTCTTTCGATGCTCTTTTTTACAATGGCAAGACCTATGCCTGTACCTTCGTACTCTTTTTGAGTGTGCAGTCTCTGGAATACTTTAAAAATTTGCTGGTGGTATTTTGGTTCAATACCGATACCGTTGTCTCGTACAAAAATCAGATATTTATCTGAGCTTTTTTCCAGGCATCCGATTTCTACTTTTTTATTTTCGGACTTGTTAAACTTTAAACCGTTTGTTATCAGGTTCTGCAAAATTTGTCGTAACATGAGAGGCTCTGTGTCTATTACCGGTAATTTTTCATCAATGATAATGGTGCTATTTTCAGGAATATGAATGGTTTCGGTTATATTTTTTAATAATTGCCCTAAATGAACACTAACGATGTTGCTTGGCTTTTTGCCGATTTGTGAAAGTTCCAGAAGGTCATTTACCAGCTGCTCAGATTGAACTACTGCTTTTTTCATTCCTTCGAGGTATACTTTTTGATCGCCTGTTAAAGTATCATTTAAATCTTCATAAATAAAATCTGCATAGTTATGTATTGCACGCAGTGGTGATTTTAAATCATGAGATACCACATAAGCATACTGACTTAACTCTTCGTTTTGTTCAGATAACTTTTCTGACTGTTTTTTTATTTCACGGTAGGCACTGTTTAAATTTTCTTCCATATTTTTTTTAACAGTGATATTGGTATAGGTACCAAGAAGGCCATAAACGTTATGCATAGGATCGATAAGTGGTCTTTTATTGAGAAGAAGCCAGGTTTTTTCGCCATTCTGACTGATATAACTTTCTTCTTTATTGAGAACAGAAAATCCGTTTTTTATAATTTCCTGTTCGTCAGATTCAATAATATTGCAAATATTATCTTCTCTGGGCAGCTCTTTTTCTGTTTTATGAACAAGTTGCCCGGGATTTGAGCACCCAGCATCATAGGCAAAGGTATCGTTGCATCCAGCATATTGAAGGTTTTTATTTTTCCAGTATACACGGGCTGGAATGGCATTGATTACTGCGTGGAGGAGGTTGTTGCTTTCTACGATATTTTTATTACTTTTGTATATGCTGATGAGAAGAAAAATAAATGATATCGCGCCTCCGAGAAATGCGATGGTACTTGCGGAAAGCATTGTGTAATAGCGCGTAAGGCGTGACTTTAATAGTGTTTTTATTTCACTGTAAAAGAGTTCTTGAATAATATTTCCCTGATTAAGAATAGCCTCTCTTTCTTTTATTATATATTCTGCTTTTTGATGAAAGTTTAATTCAGGGTGAAAATTTGCTGATCCGTTGATTATAAAGCTATTCAGGTTTACTACACGGTTTAAATAGTCTTTTAACAAATCTCTGTCAGCTGCATCATCTTTGTCATGTGGTATCTCCAGATCTCTGAAAGAGATGTTTTTATAAATTTTAATTAACTCTTTTGCTGAGTTTTTTGTTTCCATCGGAAAGCCAGGGGCAATGATTTTGAAGAGATGGGAGTTTAATGGTTGAATGGCATTATTCTGGATCATGAAATTACCATAGATTTGAGATAATATATTAACCTGTTCATTGACATAGGGGATAAAGTTAAATGCCAGAACCATATGCTGGTATATTTTCAGCTCGTATTCCAGTACCAGTTGGCTCTTATTTTGTACTTTGCCCAGAAGATCTTTAATCTCAAGCAGCAAAGTGTGGAAATTAATTTGTTCTTTTTGTGTTTTGCTTTGATTAATAATATTTTCAAAATGATTGCGAAGAGTATTTATATCATTTTCAGAATGAAATAATGTTGCGTTTTTATTTTTAATAATATCTGAAAATAAATGATTCAAAATAATTGTATCATTGTTGGATATCTGGTTATTATCTTTTTCAAGTTTCAGGAAATAGGGGTGACTATAGATTTGTCTGTTTTCGAGGTGCTTTACCAGAGGACTGAAAGAGAGAATAAAGTCGAGACCCTTTAGTTCATTTTCGGTAAATCTGATCTGCTGCACCAGTGACGAAGATACGATGTAAAGGGAGAAACTGATCAGTAAGGCAGGAAAAATTGTAAAAATCTGTATGAATCTTTTATTCTGAAAATTGATATGTTCCATCGCAGGTATTTTTTCATGAACATATCGAGCTGCTTTCTGAAGTGATTTCGTCACTCCATGCAACCTTTCAGTGATAATATTTTTAATTTCTGGCTTCATGTTATTGATACGCTTAGCTTATTATAAATATTTTAAGCTTATCTGGCAACTTTTTGACAGAAAAAAAGAAATAATTGTGCAAACCTGTCTGCATCAACTATAATGCAGTATAACGGGGGATAGCCTGCAACCTTGTGCAGGCGTAAGGGGTGCCGCCCCTTTATATATAAAAATGGTAAATTAAAAAATAGACACTGTTGTATAGTTTTATTATGGTTATATAGAGGGGGTGATTAAAATGAAAGCGATGAAAAACAGAGTTGCTCTGGTTACAGGTGGCGGGTCAGGGATTGGCCGGGCTATTTCCCTTGTTTTTGCCCGTGAAGGGGCAAAAGTTGCTGTGGTGGATATGAATGAAGCAGGCGGGAAAGAGACTGTTTCAATGATTGAAAAATTGAATGAAGAGGCCTTTTTTATCAAGGCAGATGTTTCTAAAGGCAAAGAAGTGGAAGCGATGATTAAAAAAATTATAGATAAATTCGGCAAGCTTGATTATGCTGCGAATAATGCGGGTATTGAGGGCGATCAGGGAAGTATTATAGATCAGACTGAAGAAAATTGGGACAAGGTGATTTCTATAGACCTCAAAGGTGTGTGGCTTTGCATGAAATATGAACTGCCCCATATGCTGAAAAATAATTATGGTGCGATTGTCAACACTGCATCTGTTGCAGGTCTTGCCGGTTTTGCGGGTATCAGTCCATATTGTGCGAGCAAGCACGGGGTAGTAGGTTTAACGAGGACTGTAGCTCTTGAGTATGCAAAAACAGGAATAAGAATAAATGCTGTTTGTCCGGGTGTGATTAAAACCCCTATGATTGACCGTTTCACGCATGGTGACCCTGAAGCGGAAAAGGGTATGATGGCAATGGAGCCTGTGGGTAGGCTTGGTAAACCTGAAGAGATTGCTGAGGCCGTTGTCTGGCTGTGCTCAGATTCTGCATCTTTTGTTACAGGATTTCCTATGGCGGTTGACGGTGGTTTCATGGCTGCCTGATATTGCGGCCCATGGTTTTATCCATGGGCCTTTGAGCAAAGTATTTCAGGGTTTTGTTCTACAGGAATATATTAATTTATTTTGTATAGTGGATTAGTTATATATTCATTTTTTGGTTTTATAGTTTTTTCTTTGTAATTGTTTTTTTAAATTTTGTTTTATCTGAAATGTTCTTAATTGTATTTTTTCTGGTCTGGTTTTGCTTTATTACTCCGTCTATTAGAATTATTTCACGGTCAGCCATCGCAGAGTATTCGGGTTCATGGGTAACAAGTATAACAGTTGTCTTTAAATGGAGGTTTGTCTCTTTTAATATATTCATTACAATGTTTCCATTTTTACTGTCCAGATTGCCTGTGGGCTCATCGGCAAAAAGATAAGAGGGTTTCATGATCAGAGCGCGTGCAATAGCCACTCTTTGCTGTTCGCCTCCTGAAAGCTGGCCGGGTAGTTTATTTTTTTTGTTTTCAATATCGAAAATCTTAAAAAGTTCGTGGGCGTACTCTGTTTTTTCTTCGATCTGGTTGTTTTTTCGGGCGGGCATAAGAACATTTTCTATTGCATTTAATTCGGGGAGCAGATAGTGAAACTGAAATACAAAGCCTAGATGCTTGTTTCGAAAATGGTGAATTTCTTCAACGCTGAGGGTTGTAATCTGTTTCTCATTGATGATGAGCTCTCCTGATGTTGGTTGATCAAGGGTGCTTAAAAGATAGAGCAGAGTGCTTTTTCCTGAGCCGCTTCTTCCGGAAATGGATATAAATTCTCCATCGTTTATGACGAGATTTATGTTGCTGATAATTCGGGACGCAGGGTCACCGACTTCTTTTATTAAATTTCTTGCCACGATACTCATAATCAGACCTCGGATCGTATGATGTCAATAGGTGTGAGTTTGCCGGCTGAAAAGGAAGGTAGAATGCTGGCAAGAACCGCAGAGATAAAGGCTAACAAAAAAGCGGTTATATAAATAATTATGGAGTGTGAAATCATGATTTTATTGCCCTCACTTCCGAGTTCTATCGTAGCCATGTACAGATTGGTTGAAAATCCTGCAAGGAGGCCCACAAGAGCTCCCGTGATTCCCAGAATGACCCCCTGGATAAGAAAGAGTTCTATAATGTGGCGTGGAGTAAATCCCATGGAGCGCAAGATTGCGATCTCTTTTTTTTTCTGGTTAATTGTGATGCTTAGAACATTATAAATTCCAAAACCTGCCACAATGAGCATGGCAATAGTTACCACATCGCGTACAATGTCCTGAAATCTGAATATTTGAAGAAAATTTGCATTGGCCTCCTGCCAGCTTTCGACATTGTCGGTAGCAATTTTTTTCCACTGATCGGCAATAATTTGTGATTTTTCCATCTGGTAGAGTGAAACAGATATTTCACTGATCTGCCCAGGAGTTTTATTTAATTTTTGCACATCGGTCAGATGGGCCAGAAGAGTGCGGGCATCGAGATGTTTTACCCCGAAATCTATGATGCCGACAATTTTAAGAGGTTTTAGTTCTCCTGTGCCTACAGAGAGTAAAATGGTATCGCCCAACCGTGCTCCTATATTTTCGAGAAGTTGTTTACCTGCAATCACTTTGCTTCCGCCACCCTGGAGATCTTTCAGGTTTCCGGTTTGTATATATTTCTCAATAGACATGACTCTCTCGTGTCTTTCAGGAATGATTCCTGTAATACTTGAGGCGTAGCGGCTTTTCCCTTTGGTGATAATTACATTCAGGGAAAGAGTGGGGGCGTAGTCAATGACGTCATTGTTTTCACGGAGACGGTCGAACCACCCTTGCGGATAGATAATGTGGGCTTCTTCTCTTTGACCATAGGGGGGAACAAGCCAGCGCACAAATGTTTTCTCTTTTTTTTCAATATCTGTATAGTTACCTGCATCTGGAAAGAAGAGCTCTGTCATTTCTTTAACTTTAATGGTTTGCTCTCTTGCCGATATTTTTATATGGGAGGTGTTGCTCATAAGCCTTTCTTCTACAAACTCTTTCATGCCCTCCTGCATTCCCGATATCACGGTGTACATCATGGTGCCCAGACTGATTCCAAGGAATATTAGAATGGTCTGTTTTTTACGCGAAAAAAGATGTCTCAGGGCAAGAAAAAGCATGGTTTATTTCTCTGAGGTAATCAAAAGATCACCCTCTTGAATATCGCCTTCGACAACCTCGGCCCAGGCTCCGTCAATATTTCCGATTTTAAGCGGAATAGCCACCTGTTTGTTGTTCCGCATCAGAAGAACTTTTCCATTGGATATAGAGGCAAGCGGAATGAGCAGGGCATCTTTTTTTCGACCGGCTTCGATTGCAATATCTGCTGTCATGCCGGGCAATATATATTCACTTAATCCGGGAGCTTCAATATGGGCTAAAAATTCATCGTTGCGGGAAAAAATTGATGTTACCTTTCCCTTCTGCGTTTCACCGCGCAGACTTTCAAATAAAATGGTTACAGGTTGATTGATTTTTACTCTCAAAGCACCCTGTTGTTCAAGGGCAACTTCAATATATTTTTTTGAGTAATCTTCAAGTTTCAGTATACTCATCTGGGGAAAGACGGGCTGCTTATCGCTGGCATTTATTTGTGTGACAGTACCTGAAAAGGGGGCCCGAAATACAATATTATCAGCCAGGCGAACCAGCAGATCATTTGCACGAACACTTTGCCCTTCTTTGACCATTATCTTGTCAACTATTGTTACAACTCCTACTTTAACCTCATAAATACGGTCTGTTTTGACTTTCCCCAGGCCATATATTGCCTCTACTATCTCTCCATGGCGTGGTAGGGTGTAGGTAATTTTACTTTTATGCAGAGATAAATAAAAAGCCAGAAGTGTCAAAGTAAAAATAACCAGTATAGAGATGATAAGCAGTTTATGATGTTTTATAAAGTAAATTATCTTTTGTATAGAGTCACTTTGGGGGGTTACTTTTGAGGTTTTCATGTTTTATGCCATTTGTATAACTGATTTGCGCAATGTCAAATATAATCAGAAACGTACCCAGCAGAAACAGGTTTGTATTTTTGACACCGATTCGCAAAAGTAATTTTAATGTTTAAATAAGGGACATAAAAAGACAAATAAGAATATTATAATTTATACTTTACGAAATAATCGCTTGTGATATAAGGGTTCCATGTCTTTCAGCCAGAATCTAAAAAGCAGAATGAATATGTTGCTTTTTGTTCTGGCAATGGGTATACCAGTTACACTGGGCTTTGCTCTGATAAGTTCTCTCGAGGGAAAGTATATTTCAGGGGCAATATTTCTTGCTTATACCGTGGTAATTATTCCGATTTTATTTTTTATCATAAAGTATCCCCATAAAATAGAACTGCTTGTTCAAATTGTTTCGACATTAATTGCCTTTGGCCCTGTTTATATCATGTTTTTTAAAATCAATGAGGTGGAACATTATGCCTGGTTGATCTCTTACCCGATCTATTTTTTTGTAGTATCAGGATTTCGATGGGGAATTGCCTGGAACTTGTTTATTTATCTGTTGTTTCCGTTAAGTTATTTTTACCACCCATTATTACCCGAAAAGCCATCGATTCCTTTTGATCTTTTGTTTCATTACTCTCTGGCAAACATTATTTTATTTATCATTTCGGCATACTTTGCACGGCGGGTAGAGGCAGAGCATGTTACCATGCAGAGCTATGCTGATAGTGATCAGCTGACCCAGATTTTCAACAGACGCTACGCTTCCCGCATTCTGGATGAGATGTGCCTCAGAAAACAGGTAGGCAGGCAGGATGTTTTTTCTTTAATATTGCTCGATATTGATAATTTCAAGATGATAAATGATACCTATGGACATAATGCAGGAGACAAGATTCTCGTTGAGGTTACCAGAGTATTAAAAAAAGAAATCAGAAAAAATGACATTATTGCGCGCTGGGGAGGCGAAGAGTTTGTTATTATACTTGATTTTGCTTCTCTCGACAGCGCCGTTCTTATTGCAGAAAAATTGCGTAAAAAGTTAATGGAGCATGCCTATTCGCATAATTTAACGGTCACAGCCAGTTTTGGTGTGGCCACCTACTATGAAAATATGAATACAGAAACTCTGATTCATCGGGCCGATACCATGCTTTATTTATCTAAAAACAGCGGAAAAAACTGTGTAAATTATTGTGCAAATAATTCTGTTCACAGTAGTTGTCTTCACTGTGGTGATGAATCCAGGCAGCTCTGTTACAGCTGTAGACCTCTGCCCGCCTGAGAAAAAATATTGACAACTATAACTATTTATTCTGCTTTTTAACGGTAGATTTTGCAAGGACAATTCTGTTGCGCCCTCTGTTTTTTGCTTCGTACATTGCTTCATCTGCGTAACGAATGAGGGAAGTTGCGCTATGATTTTTCTGATACTCTACCAGGCCAAAACTTGCACTGCACTTTATTATCTGGTGGTAGTGCGTAATTTGTACATTTTCAATGGCATTGCGGATGTTTTCAGTAATTTTGTGCGCCATTTCTATGGTTGTTTCTCTGAAAAAAACAATAAACTCTTCACCGCCCCATCGCGCAATGTGATCAGATGAGCGGATTGTATTCACGACTGTTTTAACAATTTCTTTTAAAACAAGATCTCCCGCGTTGTGACCAAAATTGTCGTTAATTTTCTTAAAATGGTCCAGATCAAATAATACAATACTGAAAGGGGGCACCAAATTGTTTGTAGTTGTGTTGCGGCCGCTCCATTTTCTTTCGAGAATATGGATCTCTTCCAGAATTCTCTCATACATCCATTCGCGTGTCATTGCTCCTGTAAGGTTATCATAAAAGGCACTTTGCTCGAGAACCTTCTGGTACTTTTCACCTTTATATTGATAAAATCCCGTTAAGGTTGCTGTTAAGAAGAAAGAGACAACAGTATGCAGAATTGTACTGCCGGGAATATCGGGTTCATGACCCAGAATAAATGGAAATTTATACCCGAGTATATATACCAGCATCAATGATCCCGTATATTTCCAACCGGCTGAAAATCCCGAAATAATAAATAAAAAAATCGGATAGGTTGCAAACCATACAATCTGTTCTGGCGAATCGGTGTTGGTAAGATAGTTAAAAGCCGCCGAAAGCCAGATCGCTATGGCCACAATATGTTTCATATGTTCCCATTTTCCCATGGAACGTTTCAAAAAAAGTGCTATGATCAAGGTTACTAAACTGAAAAGGTATAAATGAAGAACCGATAAGAAGCGGCTTCCCTGAGATATATAATAAGAGGCAAAAAATGCGGAAGCAATAGAACCAGAATAAATTGCTATACGAATCCAGTCACCTTTTAAAGGGTTAAAATTCTCTTTGTTCATATAAAATGGCTTTGAAAAACTCAATATTCAATGATTTATGCTTTTCGCCATTCGCAATAATTCATAGTATATTAATTTATTCTAATAATCTGTCATTTTTTAAAAATGAGATGATTCGTCATTATATAATCGAAAGCCAGAAACTCTTTTTAAATGAGTTTTGAATAGAAAAAGGGCGGGTCGTTTTATAACACCTGTATTAAAGTACGTTGCGAGCGTCTGTTATCTTCCTTATGCTTTTATTTATAAATGGTTTATTTTGATAGGGATAATTTTTCGTGCGTTGTATAATTTAAATAAAAGTTATTTGCAAATTTTCAGCTAATATCAGAGGCAGTAAAACTATAATATACATGAAGCGTTTCTGCCGCTTTTTTTAGCTTTATAAAGAGCTCTGTCTGCTTTTTTAATCAGGCTTGATGGGCGCTCTTTATTTTGAGGTATTGTTGTCGCAATTCCTGAAGATATGGTTAAATGGGGAGTGATCGATGAATCCGGGTGATGAATTTTTTCTGCAAGTATCATTTTGCGGATTTTTTCAGCAAGTTTCAGGGCACCCTCGGAATTTGTGTTGTTGAGACAAATAATAAACTCTTCACCGCCATAGCGAAAAACTGTATCTCCGGGACGTTTCAGATTCTCATCAATAACTCTTGCTACACGCCGCAAACAACTGTCACCTTCAGGGTGGCCAAAACGATCATTGTATTGTTTAAAAAAATCAATATCGATCATAACAATAGAGATAGGTTTTTTATCTCTTCTGGCTCTCTGCCACTCATTGTTAAATCTTGCTTCAAAACTTCTTCTGTTTCCAATACCCGTAAGATGATCCATAAAAGAGAGATTTTCATATTCCTGTTCGATTTTTTTTAATTCAGTGATATCAGTTGCGATCTCCAGCCGTACCATTTCTCCATCACTCCATGGAATCATGCGATAGCGTATCTGGTACCATTTTTGTTCCGCATGGTTAAACCTTTCTTTAAGATGATCTGACTTGCCTGCCATGTGTGCATTATCAGACAAGGAACACTCTTCACAGGGAGCTTTCATTCCTTTGCGCATATATTTCCAGCAGGTTTTACCTGTGGCATCTCCGATAATATTTTTCAGACGTCCGTTCATAAATAAAATTTTATGGGTACGAAGATGGGCCACATAAACCAGAGCATCAAGACTATCGAGTACCGTGGTTAAAGTTTTATGAGATTTTTTAAATTTTTCTTCAATGGCTTTTCTCGTTGTAATATCACGGTCGATACCCCTGAAGCCGCAAAAAATTCCTTTTTCATCAAATACCGGGTTAGCGTTTGATTCCAGAATTACCTTGTGGCCCTCTTTATGCAGAATGACTTTTTCAAGTCCATGAATAGCTTTATGTGCTTTTATATGTTTTTGCAAAAGAGGGGAGATTCTGCTTTTTTCATAGACGGGCATGGTCTCCACAAGAGACTTTCCTTTCAGCCATTCAGGTTCATATCCCAGCAGGGTTTTAAACTGAGGGCTGGCATAAGTATAGTTTCCAAGAGGGTCTGTTTCCCATATCAGGTCAGATGTGGTTTCAGTTAAACTCTGGTATTTTTGAATAGTATCTTTTAAGATGGCTTCTGTCCGGTGACGTTCAAGTTCTGCCGCCGCTCTTACAGCAACAATTTGAAGTACAGCCCCGGCAAGAGCACTGTTTTTTAAAGGAGATTCACCAATAAGGGCAATCAGTCCAATGGCCTGGTTTTTCGAGTTCCACAAGGGAATTCCAATATAGCTTTCTGCCCCCATATCTTTTAAAATTGTGTCGTGCGGAAAAAGCTTTTGAATATTGTTGTTATATATACACAGGTTTCCATTAATAACATTTTCGCAGGGTGTGTATTTTAATTTGTATTCGAAATTATCGATATTTTTTCCATGAGAGTAAGCGCACAATGTTTTTACTGATGAGGGTTCGATGAGCTCATCTATAAAGACAAATTCCATTTGAAGCTTGTCTCCCAGAAATTTTGCCAGAGCAGGAAAGAAACTCTTGTTTCCGGTTGCCCAGCCCTTTTGGCTGATAAAATAGAGAACTTCCTGAAGATCACTCTGAGACAAAGAGGTATTATTTTTCAGTTTCAGTATATTTTCATTTTTAATTTGTTTGTCGTTATTCAGGATCTTTTGTGGGGCCTCCGTGGTGCCCTGATTTTTCTGGTTTAAACCCATTTATCTCTCCTGAATTAATTATATACAATAAGTTGCTGGTTGGGTAATATATAATGTAAGTGGTTTTTTGGTTTTATATAAATTGATTTGAAATGTATATTTATACGACCTGGAATCCAGCATCGAAGGGAAAAAGAGTATGCTGTTTTGTATTCTTATTCTCTTGACCATATTGTCAGCAGAGCGTTACTGCCGTGTGAATCCAAAAATAAAATCTATTCTCGATCGAATTCATGATCTGGAAACCGAACTTCGTGATGAGTTGTTAGAGCAAAAGAAACATTTTAAATATGAAATTCGTGGAAAAAAAGCTTTCTTTGAAAAAGTTACAAAAGAAGCTCACAAAGAGGTGAAAATGAGCCTCATAAAATGGTTTCGAATCAGCAAGCCACGGAATATTTTCTCGGTACCTTTTATTTATTCTTTGATTATTCCTCTTGTTATTCTTGATTCTTTTATAACAGTATATCAGGCTGTTTGTTTTCGTCTCTACGGAATTCCTGCTGTTAATCGTCTGAACTATATTGCATTAGACCGGCATGATCTTGCGTATTTAAATTTGATTGAAAAATTCAACTGTGTATTTTGCGGCTATGCAAATGGTTTGTTAGCCTACGCTGTTGAGATTGCCTCCCGAACAGAGCAATACTGGTGCCCTATCAAGCATGCCCGAAAAGATTTAAATACTCATCGCCGGTATCCCTATTTTATAGAGTATGGAGATGCATATGATCTTTTTAACCGAATGGAAAAACTCAGAGAAGAGTTAAAGCGCTCTCAAGAAAAAATTTAATATTATCAGGTAATCATAAAATCCAGATATAGAAAAAATTGTTTTTAAAAAAGTTTCGGGTCAATGCAGATCAATTATAAAAAAAGTAATATCATCATCTTGTATTCTCTTGTCGATCCAGAATGAAATTTCTTTTTGAATAAAGTCACAAAATTCTGAAGAATTTTTAGCCGCATGTTCGATAATTATATTTTTAAAACGTGCCATTCCAAATTCTTCATTTGATGCATTAAGTTCTTCCAGAATTCCATCTGTAAAAAGAATCAATCTATCGCCAGAGGTGTATTTCAGGGTAATTTCTTCGCAATAATATTCCTCCAGAATACCCAGGGGAGCTCCTTTGGGTGCATACTCAGCCAATTCACCGGTTGCCCTTTTATAATGAAGCATCGGAACATGACCAGCTCTTGCCATCTGAAATTTTTTTTCTTCAGGATCAATGCGCAGATTTATAGCAGTAGCAAATATGTTCTGAACATTGTCATGGAGTATTCTGTTAATTTCTGTTTGATGCTCCCGTACATTTTTTGTCTTCGATCGGGTTTCATGAAATGCAATGTTTATCATCGCCGCAACAAGTCCAGCTGAATATCCATGACCAGCCACATCGACCATTAAAAAATACAACTTATGATCATCTTCAAGAATGAAGTCATAAAAATCACCGCTCAGACTTCCACTTGGCAGGTAACGCCCTTCCAGCGAGTAATGTTCTGATTTCGGAATATTTCCTGGAAACAGATAGGTTTGTATGTCTCTGGCAAATCCCAGATCGCGCTGCAGTAATGTAAATCGATCTTGTTCTTGTTGCAGAAATTTAATTCGACGAGCCAGTGCTATGGCAAGCAAAACTGTTTCAATTATATGGGCCTGATAAAGAATATCGATGGTGACATAGGGAATATAGATGCCTGAAACAACAAGGGCGTACAAAAAATTGGAAACAAGAATAAATGACCATGCATAGGTAAAGTCACGAGCATATACAAATTTTCGATAAAGTCGAATTCCTGCAGAAAATGAAATAGTTACATTTGCAGCAAGAAGTACAAAGAAGATCTGGGAATAAAGTATAGGATCAAATAATCTAATAAAAAAAACAAAAGGAAGAATTATGTTGAAGAAAGTCAAAATTCGGTAGGTACCAGAAAGATTTTTTTTTAATTCGAGAAAACTAATGACAAAAAAGTTTCCAATCATAAGTGTCTGAACAACTATAATATTCACAAGCCAAATATCAAATAAATAATTAAACAAGAATAGATCTCGCGTCAATCCATGGGTCTGCGCCATGCAATAGGCAAACGAAAGTATATATAAAACATATAAAAGATAGTTTTTGTTTCGAAGGGAAGTATAGATAAAGAAATTATATAGAGCCATGGCTAAAATAATTCCAAAATAAGCGCTTAATAAAGCAGCATCAACAATCTGTTCATGATTTAAACCGGCATCGTTAACAAGTTTTGAATTTAAATTTACTTCGGAATGATAGCTTTCCATACGAAAATAAATTGTTCCATGCGAAAAATTAACCTGAGAGAAGACATTTGACCTCAGTGGGACAATGATTTTACGGTCTGAAATAATACGTTCGAAGACTGGAATTTTATGGCCGCTTGCGATTTTTTGATACTGCCCATTTTCTAACGGAAAATAAAAATCAATTTGTTCAATCACGTCATTGTCAAAATAGAGATAAAAATTCCCTGGTTGGTCGGTCAGGTCTATATTAATTTTCCCCCAGACAGCGGATTTAGTCACCCAGTAGGGAGTGGTCTGTTTTTTAAGGTTTGCATAAAAATTTTTTTGGAATTCAAGGGCAGAAATTTTTTCGATATCCATTTTTTTTGATGGGTCTTCAAAAAAAAAGAGATAGGGCGCCAGAAGAGACACATTCGCTTCTGGTGAAAGAGTTATTTCACTCTTCATAGAATCAGAAGGTCTGGATATAATCGGTGAAAACAGAGTGATAAAAGATGCAACCGTACAAAAAAATAAAGTAAAAAAAAGGCGACGGGAACTCATATTGTAGACATGTTCAGAAAAAAAACAGAGGTGTCAATGGTCTTTCCTTCGTTATGAATTGCTTTCTAATTGCTTAAATGTATCAGTGAATGCAGAAAACAATGCTTTAATTTTGAAAAATTCTGATAAATTTTATTAAAATTGCTGTAAAATAGAAAAAGTCAGAGCCATCGACACTATTTATGTCGAAAGAATTTTGATTATCTTACGAGAATAAATCTGCTTTGTGTCACGGCTTCGAGTTTGTGGATTTTTTCAGCAGGAATAGTCATGTATTCTCCAGCTGAAAGTGTTATGGATTCTTCACCCATTGAAAAGAGGCCTTCTCCTTCAACACAGTATAAAAGGGCTTCTACCGCTGTTTTGTGATCGGGAAGTATTTGACCAGATTTCATTGCAATCGTTACTGCTTTAAAACGCTCATTATTGTAAAAGGGGCCTGCGTTTAACTTTGTATCATTAAAGGGAATGGTTTCTGCGAGTTTGTTTTTTTTCATGCTTTGCTCCTGTTTATTGTGATCAGGTTAATTATTGCCCATATCATAGTGCGAATTCCCATTGCGGCTATACTTTTCAGGGCAACATGACCACTGATAAAAAAAATAGCAATCAGTGTTAGAAAAACGACCGAATGAGCGGCCAGCATGATCACAGAAAGTTTTTTTGCCCTGGTGCTGTTCATCCAGAGTTGACCTGTTACAAAGAGTGAAAAAAGTGCTGCGGCTACATTGTAAATGACAAGCCATTTTAATACAATCTGGTCAGGATTGCTTGTACCCAGCAGAACGGAGCCTCCTTCGATGAGAGTGGGTACCGCCAGTATTAAACCCAGAACGGCTGCTGCTTTATTTTTAATCTGATTCATAAAATTTCTGTTTCCCTTGTATATATTTTATTTTTTGTTTGACAAGAGACAATCATTTAGCAGGCTAATAGTTAGGAGCCTAAATAAAGTGTCAAGCAACAAAAAAAATATTATTATTCCTGAGCAGAGCAAAAGAATTGAGATATTTCAAAACAGCAATGTAAGCACTTTTCTGGATCTTTCTTCTGTTTCGGCAGCAGTGGCTTTGTTTGAAATTTCTGAAAAAATTCAAAATGCAATAAATAATCATTTTTCGCGATATAATCTGACACAGGCCCGTTTTATGGTAATGCTTACCATGTATACTTCGGGATCAACCCATTATAGTCCGGTTGAACTGGCTTCTAATGTGGGTGTTCGCCCTCCGACTATGACCGGGATTCTGGATGGTCTGGTAAAAGAGGGTTATGTCAGCAGAAAGTCGGATGCGGGGGACCGGCGCAAGGTAATGGTTTCACTTACAAACAGAGGCAAAAAAAAGATTCAGGTGGTACTGCCCGATCATTTTCATAGAGTATCTGCTGCATTTGCGAACTTCAAGAAAAAAAATATCCATAAATGTTTGACTGTGGTGTTGAAAGAGGCGGAGAAATCTCTGGATAGACTGCAGGCTGAGTTAAATCAGAAAGTTGTAAAATAAATTTTCTAAAAAGAACTTTGTAAAAAATATAATAAAGTATTTATTTTAAATTTTGGATTACTACTAAAAAAATATATATAATTTTGTAATATGTAAGGGGTGCCGGAGAACGCCCGTTTTCTCTTGTAGAAACTAAACTTACAGAAAGCAAATTTAAAAGGTAAAGATTTATGCGGGCCGGGCGGTCGAAGGCAGGGGCAGGCGTGCCCCTTTTGTTTTTAATCTCTTGTTTTAAATAAAGAAGATAAATGTCATGACAAAAAAAAGTGAGAGTAATATTATGCCCGAGTAGGCCATGTAGCCAAAAAAGGAGGGCATTTTAATGTTGTGCGACTCTGCAATAGCTTTTACCATGAAATTCGGGCCGTTACCAATATAGCTGTTTGCACCCATAAATACGGAGCCGCATGATATTGCTTTTAAGATGGTATAATTGACATTTCCGCCATCTGTCAGTGTAAAGCCCAGGTCATTGGTTACAGCAAGAGATTTGCCTACAGAGAGAAATGTGAGGTAGGTAGGGGCGTTGTCGAGAAATGAGGATAAAATTCCTGAACTCCAGAAAAACTGCCACCCTTTGGTAATGCCCATATGGGCTCCCTGGTGTTCGAGAATATAGAGTGCGGGAATCATGGTTGCAAATATGGCAGAGAAGAGAAAGGCCACCTCTTTGATAGGGCCGAAGGAGAAGCCGTTTTCAATTCTGATGTTGCTGTGCATGGGCGTTATCTTCAGTGAAATCAGTGTTAGTAAGATCATTGATGCCTCTTGCGGGCCAAACGCGGGCCAGATTCCTGGAAGCCTTTTCAGCAGACTGCCCTGAAAATAGATGGATGCAACGACACCTGCCAGAAGAATAAAATTCAGTTTACCACCAAAACGGATCGGCTCTTTGGCTTCACTGGCAATTTTTTTAAGATGTTTTTCAAGTTCTGCTGAAGCAAATGCAACGGACTCTTCTACTTTTCGCAAGAGGGTGAGCGATATCTTTTTTTTCTCTTGTATCTGGTCTACCTGTAGCATATCAAGGAGAGAGTCCATCTCTTTTTTTACGCTTCCTATACTGTCAACGTAGCTGTATGGTTCGTGGAGCCCGTTATGTTTTCTTTCATAATCATATTTTTTTCGATCATAAAAATAAAAGACGATCAATAAAACACCTGTGGCAAAAAACCATTCAGGAAAGAGGTTCATTGTCCATTCAAAAGGAACTCCCTGCAGATATCCTAAAAATAAAGGAGGATCACCGAGTGGAGTCAAGACTCCCCCGATATTGCTTACAATAAATATGAAAAAAATAATAATATGTGCTTTATGTTCACGCTCACGGTTTGCTCTTATTATGGGGCGAATCAGCAGCATGGATGCTCCTGTTGTTCCGATGATGGAGGCAATAACTCCGCCCGTAAATAAGAATATAGTGTTTTGTGTCGGATTACCGTTGAGTGTTCCCGATATATGAATTCCTCCGGAGATTACAAAAAGAGATGTCAGAAGTAATATAAATGAGATGTACTCTTCTACTTTTTCAAAGGCCATGGATTTAAGTTCTGGCCCAAGGTATACAATAATCGCGGACATCATGGGTACGGTAAAAACGAAAAGAGAGATCCACCAGAGATTTTTTTCCCAGAAATGCGGATTTACCAGGGGGGCAATCGCAATGCTTAAAAGAATCATGACAAAGGGTAAAATCCAGTAATATGATATTTCCATGGGGATTGAAAACAAAAATCCAGATTTAGTGTCAATTCTGAAATTAAAATATTATAAAATTTTAATTTTCTGAAGGGTTAACCTGTTCTGGTTAACCCGCTTTTAAAATGTTTTCAGGAATAGACTCTTTCAGTGATTTTGTTTCATCCATGAAGTTGGCTCTTATGTTGTTGGCCTGTGTCGCAAGATCCTCTATCTCTTTAGTGGATGCTTTTCTGATATGAGTATGCAGCTCACCTATACTCGAAAGAAACGTGAGTATCAGTCTGTTGATAGGGTCGCTCTGTTTTTTGGATTCATTCAGGTGTTTTGCGAGGTGGTGCAGATCAGAAATGGATAAGGGATATAATCTGTATCCTTCAAAAGGGTTTTTATAAACTCTTTCAATGACGCTTAATATTACCGCCTGAGATTTTTCAAATACCTTTCCTGGTATCCAGGAGCGCAGAACAAAAAAGCACTGGCTGAGTATATGATTGTTAATTTGTATATCTTTAAAAAAATTTTCAGGTTTGCTTTTTTGCAGAAGAGCATTGCATACCTCTTCATGGCCCGAGTGAAGCAGGCGCATAAAGGCAGGATAGTTGTCTGAAGTTATTCCTGTTTCTGCAAGATAGGCTGCGTAGGCTGTTGCACCTGCAGACGATTTTTCATTGTGGCAGCTTAGCATGGAATGGAGGAATCCTATTTCTAACTGGTCCACTTCTTTGGGTGACCATTGATCTTTACTGGAAATGTTCATATATTTTCTCCCGTTATAAATAGAAACCGGATGTTTTTTATCATCCGGTTTTATTATTTTTGCCAGTTATTAACCTGCTTTGGTAGCTTTTTTCTTTTCGTTTTCTGGCTTTTCTTCGCTGTATTTTCCTGATTTTCTGGGTTCGATCTCCTGATCAAGGAAGGTTTCTGTTTTTAGCAGAACATCTGGAATAATATCTACAAGTCTTTTCTGCGAATCGAAAAAATTGTTTCTAATGTTGTGGGCATGAACAGCAAGATCTTCCATGTCTTCATTTACTCCTAGTCCTTCCAGCTGGCTGAACTTGTCAAGCATGTCAAGAATGCTTCGATTGAGAATGTTATCCTGGCCATTTTCTTCAATAAGGTGCTTGCCCAGGCTGTTAATGTCAGAAATGGTTGGAGGATAAATATTATATCCATCAAGTGGAGAGTTATATGCAGCCTGGAATACTCCAAGTATTATTCCGAGTGTTTTGGGATAAACTTCACGTGGCTGATATTTTCCCAGAAAGCTGAAGCATGTTGCGATCAGAAAAAAGTTTGGCTGAATAGAGCTCATAAAAAGAAATGGATCTCTGTCTCCAAGCAGCGAATCGATGACATACTTGTTTCTTATACCGAGTATTTTTAAAAACACCGGATAATTGGAATTGTTTATTCCGATAGTGTTAAGTAATCTTGCATAGGTAATTGCTGCCTCTGTAGCAGCCTGTGTTCTGCACATCATGATCTCTTTTAGAAGGGCGTACTCTATATGAGCAACCTCCTGTCGGGACCATGTCTGTTTTTTTTCAAAAAGCTCTTTCATATAATTCTCCTTTTGTTAATCGAAAGTTGTTAATTTAAAAATATTTTTTTGGGTGACATCTCTTTGGTAATGTAATCAGATTTTACCAGCAGTACCTGTGGTATAACATCTTCCATCTTTTTCTTTTTGTCAAAAAAGAAGGTTCTGATAGCATTAGCCTGGCGGGCCATCATCTCAACATCTGGATTGTCATCTGTTCCTTCAAGTGACCCAAAGCGATCCAGTATATTGAGTATACATCTGTTGTTTGTATCATCCTGACCAAGTTCCTTGTTCATATGTTTGCCCAGATTGTTGATATCATTGATACTTGCCTGATAGATTTTCATACCATCTTTTGCAGAACTATATGCTGATTGCAGGGCACCCAATACAATCGACAAAGTTTTAGGGTAAATTCCACCTGGATGCCATGTGGTTAAAAGCTTGAAGGATGTGAGAATCAGATAGTTATTGGGATGAATGGAGTTCATTAGAAGAAAAGGATTTTTCTTTCCCATTAAACTGTCAATAACCCAGTGATTTTCTACTTCAAGCAATTTAAGGTAGAGGGGATAATTATCTTCACTGATCGTTGAAAGGTGCAGAAAACGCGCATAACAAATTGCGGCTTCAACAGCTTCTGCGGTTCGGCATGCGATCATTGTTTCGAGTACCTCTATTTCAGATTCCATAATGGATTCCTCTGTCCATACCTTTTCGTCGAGTATTGCTTTTTGCTTGTCCATGTATTTCTCCTTGAATAACCACAGATACGCTTAGCGTATCGTGCTTTCGTATAGCTTATGATGGTAACAGTTAAAAAATTGCAACAAATCAATAAAATTAAAGAACAAAATAGTACAATAATAAATAAATTTTAAAAGAGATGATTCTTTGTTGCATTTGTTGTCGTTGCATTGTCTCACAGATTAGCTTGTGAAAAACCCTTGTGTGCACTTGAAATTTTTTTAAAGATATATTTTTATAAAAAAATCAGCATCGGGAGTAGCAGCGTTTACTTGATTGGAAAAATTACAATGTGGAAGATGTCAGAAATTAATGATGATGTTTTTGAATGTAAAACCAGGGCAGAGACAAACCTCCTGGTTGCCCTTGCTGAATATTTGAGGGAAATTGATGCAAACAGTGAAAATATAGGGCTGTACATGCGTCTTTTGCAGACGAACAGGGAAGAGGTGGTAAATGCCCTTGTAAAAAGTAAAAATGAATCAAGTATTTTTTCAAAAGTGGAATTAAATAGTGAGCATACAAGAATTGCTCTCAGAATTTTAGCTTCGATATTCCCCGAAGAGATTTATGAACCAGTTCTGAATTCTCTGCTTTCTATTTTTGAAACTCTCTATTATAGTCCTGTCTATGGATTTAATGTTTATCCGTTAACGATTATGGATATAAACCAGATTGCAAAATATTTAACAAGAGATAGTGATCAGGATGCCCCTGTAAGTCGTTCGCTGCTAAAATTTCTTGAAAACATACACCAATGTGTTGAGCTCGGAAGTAACAAGGAATTTCACGCAGTCCAGGTTCATGCAGGTAGAATAAGCCTGGCGTATCTTGATAAAAGTAAACATATTGAGGATATTATTCCTCATGCATTGATAAGTATGCCTGAAAGTGTCAGAAAGAATAAAACCAGAATAATTAAAAAGTAAAGAAGATATGGCAATGAGAGAAGTAAAAAAAGGAGAAAAAGTTGTACTCTCCGAAAAGCAGACAAAGTCACTGTTAAGTTATCTTTATGATACTTATCATAAATTTATCAAGGTTATGCTGCATGACGAGCAGCCTGTTGTAAAAGATACTCAATCTTTGTCTTTACCAGAGAAGGCAATTAAAATAATAAATGAATCGAAGTACAGGAGTCTCGATACTGAAGGGCGTCCCGGAGGTTTGATTGAGTTCAACGAAAATATTCGGCCCGTGATTATAGGTGATCTTCATGGCGCTTTTGAGAATCTTTCCGGAATTGTAGAAAAAAATAAGGATGATCTTGATCAGGGAAGAGCTTATATTTTAATTCTCGGTGATCTTGTGCATGATGACGAGGTTGGTTTTCTCAGGGAAATGGGTCCATCATTAAAAGTAATTGATTATGTTTTTAATTTGATTATAAAATATCCCGAGCGTATTTTTATATTAAGAGGAAATCACGATACGTTTGATGAAAATCTTGTCCGTCACGGAATAAATCAGGGTGCGGAACTTCTTTGTCATATTCTTGAAAAACGGGGCATTGAATTTGCTAAAAATGTGGAAATATTTTTTGATTCATTACCTGTTTTTTTTATCGGCGGTGAATTTGTTGCTGCCCATGCCGGTCCGGTGAGAGGCGGAATAACCAGAGATCAGCTGGTAAACATAAGAAAATACAAAACAAAATATCGTGAACTGATATGGAACCGTGTGAATGAGTTTGTCGGCTCTATTCCCAATAACAAGGAATATGGAGAATCTGACATTCGGGCGACCTTGAAAAAGATCAACAGATCTGTGCAGACAACGTTTATTGTGGGTCATAACCCAAGGTGGGTAAGTGAAGATGATTCAGGTGTATGGTTGAATATTCTGGGAATAAAAAATCACCATGTTGTTTACTCAAGTAAAAGAACCAATGCTGCTTATCTCACAATAGAGGAGGGCGGTTTTGTTGTCAGGTTTGGGCGCTGAACATTCAGCTCTTTCGAACAAGGAGCTTGCTCTTTTTGATAAAAATACAATAAAAAATTTTTATCTGAATCTTCCCTTGTACGAGGTAGTTGAAAAATTTCAGAAAATGGAGTTGAAGTTTATTGATGCAGATTCAATAATTCCCTTTTCAGCCAAATTGAGAGATTACCAGGGAGCAGTTGATAAAGAGGGTTCTATATGGCTTGTAAAAAAAATTATTCCGGGAAAGGAATACCGTATTTCCATGAGTGAGCTGGCTTATTTTATTGATCTTTATTTAGGCACACTTTCTGCTCCGACTATTTTTACAAAAATAAACAAGCAGCCCTATCTTGCAACGAAACTGGTTCATTCAGCAAACCAGCTCGGAGGGTATAACTATCTGGAAAAACCTTTTCTTGAGGTGCTGGCCAACGATCTGATAAATCGGTGGCTTTTTTATGATGAAGACCGGAATCCGAATAACTATCTTGTTTTTGAAGATTCTTTTAAAAAAAAGATCGTAGTTGCCATCGATTACGATCATATTGATCTTGCTTCCTCGAAATTAAAAATTGAGGCAATACCTGAAAAGTTTGGATGGCGTCGTCAGGGTAAAAATCGTTTCTTGTCATTGCTGAATCCTGAACATTTTGAACAGATGAACTACAGTGTATTTGAAGCACGGTTAAAAAAAATAAAAAAACTGAATTATACCTTTGTATACCAGCTTGCGCTCTCGCTATTTTCCAAGCAGGTTGCTCAAAAAAATGAAAAACAGAAGAAAGCAGGTGTTGTAAAAAATGAAAAATTAGCTCACAAAATTGCAACAATTCTGACAGCAAGGTCTAAATATATTTATGAATATTTTGTAAAAATATTTCCTGAAAAATAGATGTGTTATCGTGTTTCAGGTATCCATTGAAAAGAGGAGACTATCTGGTCCATAATTTCCAGAGCCAATTTTTCGTTGTATGGGTTAAGGGGAGGTTCTACAACATCAGGATTCATTGTTTTTATCTGAAAATAAAAATGTATCTTTAAATTTTCATTTTCGATACTGTATAAAGCTGATTGATTGGAATGTCCTGCTCCTTTTTCGAGAAAAAGTTCTTTAAGAAAAATATTTTCGCCTTTTTTTAGAGTTATAGAGATGGTGGGGACACTGCCTGGTCGGGTTGTAACTTCTGAACCATGTTTCTGGTTTTTTTCAAAAACAGTTACTTTTAACGAGAAACTGATGAGATTGGTTCTGGCTTCATTTATATAAAGTTCAATATGGGTTTCACCGTTTCCTTTTTCGCGCAATTTGCTGCCCTGGGGATACTCAAACTGAAAACCATTGGTAATGCTCTTGTATAGCATCTGATTTTGAGATGCTTCATCTTTGGGCTGGCTATAAGAGGCTGAGTTTATCTGAGTTAAAAATAGAATAAAACAGATGATGTGAGAGAGTTTTTTTGTTTTCATGTTTTTATATAGTACCAATAAATTTTTTAAATAAAAATTAATGGTCGATTTGAAAAGATATTTTGATTAATTATCTGTATCTTTTTGTCTGATCCATCCTATAGATTATCGTATTCAAGTAGGCACTGCCGTAGATTTTTTTTATAAGAAATAGCGGAAGTTTCTGGTTTTTGCTCTCAAAAATTCATAATGGGGTGCCGGAGCCTTTAAAAGGCGAAGGCAGGGGCATTGGTAATATTTGCAGAGAAAAATTTAACAGCCCGCCCCTTTTTTGCAGAATTATTTATCAGGAGGAGGTAAGTTTCTCCTGTATTCTTTTATGGCGATAAACTATTTTTACAATGGTTTGATTATTTGCTCCTGTGATTGTCAAATCGGCCTGTTCAAAAAAATGGATTAATCTCCGTCGAATGGCACCGAGAGTTCCGTGAAAAGGGTTAATTATAGTATCGCCATTGGAGCTGTTTATAATTTCGATATAAACTTTCAGTTCATCCACTTTTATTAGAATGTTTATAAATCCTTCCGGGGTTTTGCGTATTCCATGTTTAAAAGCATTTTCTACAACAGGTTGAAGCGATAAAAAAGGAATGGAAATATCAGACAGGTTTCCCTGAATATCGTAGTTTATCACAAGAGTATCTGGATGTTTGATTAAAAGAATATTGGTATAATCTTTTGTGAAATTAATTTCCTGATCTAATAATATTAAATGCTCATTTTCGTGTCTTAACAGGTATTTATAGGCGGATGTAAAATAGTGTAATGCATTACTTGCTTTTTCTGGTTCTCTTTTTAAATAAGATAATATGATACTGAGGGTGTTTAGCACAAAGTGAGGATTCATTTTATCTTTTAAATTAGTAAATTTAGCCTGCAGCAATTCGTGGTCTTTTTCAGCAACGGATTGTCTCAGCAGATTTATTTTATACCCGAGAGCCAATGACAATAGTAATGCCTCCAGGGCGCTTCCCCACTGCATTGAGTAGGTAACATTGCTCAGAAAGGGAAGGTAGATATGGAGATAAGAGAGAGCATGTATACAAATTCCAATTATAAACACAAACCACGCTGAGAAATAGTAGCGGGCCAGTTTTATTCTGAAAGCAAGAAAAAAACTGGTGAAAAGTTGAAAAACACAAAAAGGAAACAGTATATAAACAAGGGAAAGAAGTCCTGCAGAAAAGCCGAAAAAAAACTGGAAAAAAGCAGGCAGGCTTACAAGAAGTATCATAAAAAGGTAGGCATAGTATAGTTTGTGGAAGGTCTGCTTTATTTGCAGCAGAGAAAGAGCAAAGAGCAGCGCAAATACCATTGTCGAGGTTGCAAGGTAAACACGAATATTTCTGGCGAGTTCTGCAGAACCTGGAAAAGCATATTGATGAAGAAATCCATCGAGACTTAACTGAATGAAAGTATAGGAAATTATATATAAAATATAAAACAGATAGCTTTTATCATTGGTTGTAAAAAATATTATTAAATTGTAAAAGATCATCGATAGCATGATTCCGTAATAGATACCAAGAATTAAAAGTTCCTTGTAATTTTTTTCAGAAAGGGCCATCGGAGAAAGTAGTGTTGCATCTAATTCGATAGAATCCTGGTTTTTTATGCTGAAATAGATTGTCTGGGAAAGTCCTTTGTCGGGAGCAACAAGAGGAAAAATCAGTTTTCTATGTTGAATGATTCGCCTGGAAAATGTCTGGCTGTAATCATAATGGTGGTGCAAAATTATTTTATTGCCATGAACCGTATATACATCCACTTCATTGCCGATTCTGTCTGATTCAAACACAAGCAGCCACTCTTTTTGAAAAGAGTCTTCATTTATCCAGACAAATTTTCCCCATATTTTTTCGGTAGTCAAGCCAAAGTTCGAAAGATTTCCAGGGCGGTTGAAAATTTCAGAAGATGCATTTTTTTTTATAATCTCAGGGATTCCGGTATCTCCAGATTGATCCCTGTAAAACAACAGAAATGGGGCTAAATCATATTCTGCAATATTTTGATTCTGCATCAGTTCTTTCTGATGAATTGATGTGGCGTATAACTCGCTTCTGGTTGTAAAAACAAAAAAAAGCAGTATTAAAAGACTCTTTTTCATTTCAAGAGTCCTGGAATAATAGTAGATGCATATCTTCTGCTGACAGGAAGTTTTTTTTCACACCCTTTTAACGTGACTTCATAGGTTCCGTTAAAAAATGGATTCATTTCGATGACCATTGTCGTGTTAATGGCATACTTTCTGTGAATTTGCATGATCATATTAGATCCGATTTGGCGGATAATTGCAGAAAGCGGACGCAGAATTTGTATCTTTTTTTTTGCCGTTGTATGAATAAATGTGTATTTGTTTTCAGCCTCGAGATAAATGATATCAGAAACGGAAACAGGAAATATTTTTTCGTTTTCCCGGGCCCATAAAAATCCACTGCTGCTTTCATGCGGAATGTGATCACGGATCTCTTTTTCATTTTTAATGAGCATATACATTGCAATCATGCGGTTTATGGATTCATTAAAACGCTCTTTTTTCAATGGCTTCATGAGATAATCAATGGCTGCAATATTAAAAGCCTGTACAGCATACTGCTGATAAGCAGTAATAAAAATAATTTGGGCAGTATAATTTATCTCATTCAGAACCGTCATGGTATCTTTAACCGGGAGTTCGATGTCGAGAAGAGCAAGATCCGGTTTTTTTTCTTCAAGAAGTGTAAAAAGATCATTTCCATTCTTACCCACCCCGACAATTTGCAACTCTTCTCTTTGCAAGGCAAGCCCGGTGATCTCCTCACGGATCGGCAACTCATCTTCAACAATAATCGTACGAATTCTGGACTTCAGCATTTGGTTATTTTTTTGCTTGAGAGATTGAATTTCTCATTTGTTTCTGAGCAAGAGGGAACTGTTTAATTTGTTTTGTCAATTACTTTATATCGCGATATAAAAAGCAGCACTGTTATAAAATAGCTATAATATATTATTTTAAAAATTCATAATGGGGTGCCGTAGCCTGGAAAAGGCGAAGGCAGGGGCATTGGTAACATTGCAAAGAAGATTTTATCAGACCGCCCCTTTTGTTTTTTATTATATATTTCATGGATAATCTGATTTTGTAAAATTATTTTTAACTGGAATAATAAAAAGGGGAAAATGATTTTTTATCTCAAAAAGAGTTAAACTCTTTCCCCTGGCGCGCACTTGCCCTTCACATTTTTAATCTTATTTTTAATTTAAGTTTTTAATATAAAGAAATTATTAATATATAATTTGAATTATAAAAAATGTTCGGGCAGGGTTGCGCGCCACCCCTTTGGAATCAGAGTTCAGGGCTATGTAAGGTCCCATTCGTTTTTTATTTCAATGATTTGCTTTTTAATTTCTATAAATACCTTTGTTATATTTGGATCAAAATGAGATCCGGATGCTTCACTGATTGTTTGAAAAGCTTCCTCGATTCCCCATGGTTCTTTGTAGGGTCTTCTTGTGGTGAGCGCATCAAATACATCGGCAATGGCAACAATCCGGGCAGATTCTGGTATAGTATCTTCTTTAAGTCCTGATGGGTAACCAGTTCCATTCCATTTTTCATGATGACAAAGCGCGATATCTGAAGCCATGTTAAAAAGGGGGGTTGTGCTTTTGGATAAAATAGAGTAGCCGATGGTGGTATGTTCTTTCATAATAACCCACTCATCATCGGTAAGCGGGCGGGGTGCCTTTAATATGGAGTCAGGAATTCCAATTTTTCCTGTGTCATGCATGGGTGCAGAGAGTTCGAGCATATTTGCGGCATCAACCGGCCAGTTGAGTGCTTGTGCAAGGGCTTTGGCAAATGCAGCCATTCTCCAGATGTGCAGGCCTGTATCATTATCATTAAAGTGACCTGCTTCACCCAGCATATTGATCATGGCGAGTTGATTCTCTTCAAGATCTTTTGTTCTTTTTTTTACGGTCTCTTCGCAGCTTTTTTGCTGGTTGGCCAGAGCAAGATGGGTTTTCACGCGTGCGAGAACAACGTGAATGGAAACAGGTTTTTGTATATAATCTACGGCACCGACTTCAAACCCTTTTGCTTCATTTTCTTCTTTACCGATAGCTGTTAAAAAAAGAACCGGAATTCTTGCACTTTTTTCATTGGCCTTGATTTTTTTGCATACTTCATAACCATCCATGTCGGGCATCATAATGTCTAATAGTACAATTGAGGGCAGCGGTTCGACCAGAACTCTTTCAAGAGCCTGTTTGCCATTCAGTGCAACACGGACCTGAAATTCAGGTTCCAGAATTTTTTGAAGCAGTTTTAAATTTGCTGGTTCATCATCAACAATTAAAATTGTTTGCTTGTTCATTTGTGTACTCCTGCTGTGTTTTTTTCGGCAAATGTCTTGTTTATTTCTTTCAGGAGTTCAATTGCCTCGGCAAATTGATAAGTGTTAATGTAAGATTCAAGTTTTTCAAAAAGTAATTCGTCAATAAAGTGTTCAACAGAATATTTTACAGTTTCGATCAATGTTTGATCAATTTCTCCTTTTTCAAGAAAAAGAATTAAATTATTTATTTCGTTAATAATATTTTCTTTATTCTGCGCAATTTTATTTTCCTGTTTTTTTCTTTTTGTGTATTCGATTTTGCTTATATTATTTGAGACAATATTGTAGGCAGAGAGCATTGCTTCAAAATTCAGTTCAATGTTGCGATCGTCTGTTTTTTTTGGGTTTTTCAAAGAAGAGTTTAGAATTTGAGCAAGATCACATAATGGATAAAGAGCAAGGTTCCCTGAAACACCTTTAAGGGCATGGGTTAATTCATGTGCTCTTTTATAATCATGATGTTTGTTGATACACTTGCCAATATCAATCATCAATACGTCATATTTAATTTTGAAATCAATAAGTACTTTGGCATACAATGTTTGATCTTGCCACATCTGAATTCCGCGGTCGAGATTTATTCCTTCAAATGGAACCGGCCACTTTACAGAATCGGAAGTACGCAGAACTATCTCTTTTTTATCAATCTTTTTAGCTTGAGACTTTTTTCCATATTCCTGAATTACCTTGAATAGCTCTGAAAAATCAATTGGTTTGCCTACGATTGCATCCATTCCGGCATTCATGCATTTTTCAATATCTTCTTTCATTACACTTGCGGTAAGAGCGATTACTGGAGTTCTTACTTGCTGATTTTTTTCAAGTTTTCGTATCAATAGAGTAGCCTCAATTCCATCCATTTGAGGCATTTGTACATCCATTAAAACGATATCATAATTATTATTTCTAAACAATTCAACGGCCTCTTTTCCATTCCGGGCAAGTTCCACAACGCTTCCCTGTTGTTCGAGCCTTATAGTAGCAAGAGTGGCATTTTCGGTAATATCTTCGGCAAGAAGTATTCTGTATGATTTTTTCAATTGCGGAACATTTGATTCTCCGATGGATCTGTGTTTGTCACAATCAATCTGGCAATGTGAGGCGCATTCCGGGAGAGTAACCGGAAGTGAAATGAAAAATGTAGTTCCATGATTTTCTTTGCTTTCTGCCCAGATCTCTCCTTTCATTAATTCCATCAGCTGCTTGCTGATGGTTGTTCCGAGTCCGGTACCTCCAAATCTGCGGGATGTCGTTTCGTCTGCCTGGGTAAAAGGTTCAAAAATTCTGGAAATCTGGCTTTGCGTCATCCCGATTCCTGTATCTTGAATGGAAAAAAGAAGAGTATCGGGTTCATTTTTTTTGCTTTGAACCATCAACGTGACTTTTCCTTTATGAGTAAATTTGATTGAGTTACCAATAATGTTTATTAAAACCTGACGCAATCTTACCGGATCGCTGGTAATACATATAAATAATTCGGGGTCAAGCTCCAGTTTTAAATCAATATTTTTTTCACTGGCTTTAGTTTCAAATGTCTGCAGAAGTTCTTTTAAGAATTCAGGCAGGTAAAATGTAGTATAATTGATATCAAGTTTTCCGGCTTCCATTTTGCTGACATCAAGAATATCATTTATTAGAGTTAATAGAGCCTTTGCAGAGTTGCGTGCAGTATGCAGGTAGTTTAAAACCTCTTTAGGTACGTTGTTATTTTCCAGGGAAATTTCAATAAATCCGATAATGGAATTCATGGGGGTTCTGATTTCATGGCTCATGTTTGCCAGAAAAGTGGATTTAGCTCTTGCCCCGGCTTCAGCCTGCTCTTTTGCACGTATCAGTTCAGTTTCCAGTTTTTTTCTGGTTGTGACATCCTGTACTACACCGAGCATGCGTAGTGGTTTATTTTCATGATCACGTATGATGTCTCCTCTTTCCAGGAGCCAGCGAATATTTCCGTTGGGCCAGACAACACGATGCTCAATTTCATAATCGGCGCCGTTTGCGACACTATCATTTACAGCCGAGGTTACCAGATTACGATCATCGGGGTGAATGGCTTTTAAAAAATTTTCATAAGTTGTTTCAACTTTACCGTTTTCATATCCAAACATGGGTGCAATCTGCTCGGACCAGAAAAGATCACCTGTAGCAATTGTCCAGTCCCAGTAGCCTATGTTGGCAAATCTCTGTGCAAGAGTGGATCTTTCTTCGCTGAGCAGTAGAATATTTTCGGTTATTTTTTGCCTGGTTAAATCTACGATGACGCCTATAAATGATTGTTCTTCTGTATCGGTCAACTCTCCAACAGAAAGGTGCATGGGAAAGGTCGTACCATCTTTTTTCAGCCCTTTAACTTCGCGTCCTTTTCCGATGATATGTGCTTCTCTGCTTTTAACATAATTATCAATATATTTGTCATGATGCAGGGCATCAGGAGCGGGCATAAGCAGGCTGATATTTTTTCCGGGAAGCTCATCAGGGTTATATAAAAAAAGTTTTTCAGTGGCTGGATTTACATATTGAATAATTCCTTTTTTATTTATAATGATTACGCTATTAGGGACAACATCGAGACCATTATAGAGTCCTGGTTCCTGATTCATGTTTACTCCTTTTTTTATTATGAGTTATTTATTGTAATATATGACGAAAAGAAAAGGTGAAGAAAACCATTGTTTGTGAAAAATAGAAGATCCCTGAAAATTTCAGTATGTACAATTTAATATTTAATATGAATTAAAATAAACCAGAGAATTTTTAAAAAAAATCAGTTTTTCAAAACGCGCACGGGCCAGGCACCAAACCTGCTTTTCCGCTATCTGGCCTGCTTGAATCGGTAGAGTTGTTTTGCGGCCAGATCCGTATTGAAAGTGGTTGACAACAAATTATTTTAAAAGTATATTACTTATATATGGATATAAGAAAGCAACATGTAAAAAAAGTAAAAACAGCTATTATTTTTTTGTTGAAGGGAATTTTTTTAATTTTAATTCTGCAAAACTGTGTTTCAGCACCAGAGAGGGTTGATGAAAGATTAATAATCAGCCCTGAAAAGATGGATGAACTCAGGGAGATGGAGAGAGGTATTGTTTCGATTCACCATTCGCAGAGGGCCCAGGTAGAGCGCGAGAAGGAGTTTTATCAGAAGTACAGAGAGTCTCTTGAAAAATATCAGAATAGTGAAAAGCAGCAACGAAAAACCATGGAAAAAGAGGTAGAGTCCAGCGAGCAGAAATGGAAAATCGAGGTGATAAAAAGAGAGATTGAAGAGGCTCGTATGAATGAGGCTATTGCAAAGATTGAATGGAGGAAGGCAGTTATAGTTGCAGCTAACAGATCTGAGCCGGTTGATGTTTCGCCTTATGAGAAATATTATAATCGTGCAAAAGAAAAGGTTGCCCGGAAAGAGAGTCAAATGCAAAAAATGGAAGAACGGTATCGCGAAACAATGAATCAGGTCGATAGAGGAGGGGCAGATGAAAAGTAGTTCAGATCGCTCATATTTGATATATCTTTTTATTTTGCTGTTATTTCCATTTGGGGTTCTTGAAGCAAAGCTTTTTTATAGCAGTGAAGAGTATAATGTTTTATATAATAAATATTACGCCCTTGAGGTTGAGCTGAAACTTATTAAATATGATTTGCGAAAAGATAAGGATGATCTGTTAAAAAAGATGGATCAGCTCGATAATGAGCTGAAGAGTGCAAACAATGACGCCAGAATGGCTCTGCTTGCCAAAGAGGGAAAAATCGAGGCCTTGCAGAATGATATTACAGATTTAAAAAGCAGTATTAAAGAAAATAACCGTATAGCTTCTGTGAAGATCAAGGAGCTTGAGTCCCTGATTGATACTTTGCAGACAAGGTCCAGTTCCAAAGAAAAGGAGTTGCTTGATCAAATGAAAGAGCAGAAGGCACACTACCTTGCTGAAGCAGAGGCTCTTAAAAAAGAGCTTGATGCGGAGCGCCTGTCAAGTAATGAAAAGGTGAGTCGTCTCTCTGAAGAGCTGATACAGTGGAAAAACCAGCTTGATGAGCAGCGTAAAAAACTGGCTGATATTGAAAATCAGGCTCTTGCCATGGAGGCCTCTTTGAAAAAAGAGATTGAAGAGGGTAATCTGCGTGTCAAGAGAATGAAAGATCGTTTGATTATAAATATCGATGACAAGGTACTTTTTGACTCGGGATCTGCGAGTTTAAAGCCCGAGGTGCGCCATACTCTGGAGTTGATTGCAGATATTTTAATTCGTTTTGAAAAAAGTAAAATTGTTATAGAGGGTCATACAGACAATGTTCCTATTCATACCCGGAGATTTCGCAACAACTGGCAGCTTTCTAATGAAAGGGCTCTCTCGGTACTTGAGTATATTTTAGAGAAATCAGCACTTGACCCCCGTAGATTTTCTGCTCAGGGCTTTGGAGAGTTTCATCCGGTCGCTGAAAATGATACTCCGCAGAACAGGCAGTTAAACCGAAGAGTGGATATTATTGTGCTTCCGCAGATTGATTAATTTCGCCAAAGTTATTTTTTTAAAGGTCAGTTCTATTTATCGGGAAGGCTCCGAAGAGGTTTTGTGAAGAGGGCAAAAGAAAGAGGGCTCGGTTCCTGTTAGAAATGCCATTTTGTTCTGGTGAGGACAAGAGGTATTGTTAATGGGAACTCCTCCTGATTCAGCGCAAAAAGACTCTGTCGTGATATTATTCAGGGTAAAGTTTTTTTCAAAATGAGATTCGGTTTTTTCCCGGGCATTGCTTGTGATATAATCGATCCAAACGGGCGCACCGAGCGCTCCGCCAGTGTGGTGTTCTCCTAAAGAAAAATTGTAGTCAGTTCCAAGCCAGACTATCGAAACCTCATCCGGGGTAATTCCCGCAAACCAGGCATCGCGAAAACTTGAGGTAGTTCCTGTTTTACCGGCAATATCAAAAGGAATCAGGTTTTGATCACTTTGGAGTTTGCTGACCCAGCCGGCTGTTCCCCCCTCCTGAAACACCCCTTTTAGAATATTGACAACGATAAAGGCGGCATCAGAGTTTAATACTTTTTCTTTGCGCTCTTCTGGTTTTTGCCAGATCACTCGCCCATCAGCATCTTCAATTTTATAAAGCAGATAGGGTTTGACAGATGTTCCGTTATTGCTCAGTGAGGCGTAGGCTTGTGCAACTTCCATGGGCGAAAACTGGGGTGTGCCCAGTGCCACACCAAGTTCGTGGGGAACTCTCTCTTTTATTGCAGCAAGTTCATTCCCGGTTATTCTGGCGAGAATCTGTTGCAGGTCATCAATGGATAGTGATTGAAGAAGTTTCACTGCAATGGTGTTTCTGCTTCGTCTCAGTGCATCATATGCTGTCATGGGGCCGTCGTACTTGCCATCATAGTTCTGGTAATCAAATGTACCCTCTTTTACCTGACTATCTTCAAGAATAGTTGCTGCGGTTATTTTTTTTTCTTTAATGGCCATGTAATAGATGAAAGGTTTTATCAGCGATCCAATCTGGCGATAGGCTTTGGTCGAACGGTTGAACTGGTTTCTTGATGAGAACTCACTGCCGCCGATCATTGTGAGAACTGCTCCATCTTTGCTGTCTATCGATACGAAGACTCCGTTTGTTCTTTCTATTGCTTCGCTGATTCTTATAGATTTTTTTTCATTGATTCCTGCACTCTGGAGCATTTGCCGGTAATACTCTTTTTGTTTGTTTATGGCATCTTTAATTTTTTTTTGAGCTACAAGCTGTTTGTCTACATCGAGTGTCGTATATATTTTCAGCCCACCTTTACTGATAACATCCTGCGTATACTGGTTTAGAAGAAATTGTTTGATCTCATCTAAAAAATAGGGGGCAAGGTTTATTCGATATATATGATCTGGAAAGTTTCCAATCAGGGAAAGGTAACCACTCTCTTTTTTCGAGATTTGCCATTGAATTTGAAACATTTTCAGAGCAGCAGTAGCCTGTTCTGCAGTAATTGCGTTGACTTCTGTCATGGCATCGATTACTTTTTTTTGACGTATTAATGAATATTCAAGTCCTGTAATGGGTGAGTACAGGGTAGGGTTGGGAAGAAGCCCAATGAGCATTGCACTTTCGGCCAGGGTCAGATTTTCTGCAGATTTATCAAAAAAATAGTTTGCAGCCGTTTCTACTCCATAATTGCCGTGTCCCATATAAATCAGGTTGAGGTACATCTCTAAAATCTCTTTTTTGGTAAAACGTGATTCAATTTCATTTGTGCAGAAAAGTTCAAAAAGTTTTCTGCCGATCGTTTTTTCCTGATTGGTGAAAAGAACTTTGGCCAGCTGCTGGGTGATGGTCGAGCCCCCTTGTGAATAGCGCAGAGAGAGCAGATTTTTTATTACTGCCCGGGCAATCGAACTGTAGCGAACACCCTCGTGTTCATAAAACTTCCGGTCCTCAGAAGAAACAAGAGCACTTATTAAATAAGAAGGTATCTTTTCAACGGGAATCAGGGTTCTTCTTTCGCTGTAAAATTCGCCAATTAACTTGCCCTTACGATCATAAACTCTCGAGGGTATGGCCACACTGCCAGGATTAATATTTCTGCTGAGAATATCAGACTGTTTGCCAGGACGAAGCTGGTCTAACTGTTTTTTATAGCCAATCAGTTTTTGAAGTACCTCTTCCTTGTTATTTAACCAGGAAAAATAGGTATATCCGGTATAGATGATCAGTAGAGTAGCAAAAGCTGCAGAAACAATAGCCAGTTTGATAAATATTTTTTTCAGAACTGTTCTCTACCTGTTCAAAACCGCCCAAGTGCGGCTTGAATAAACTTAAGCGTTGATAGCGGTAATCTGGATTTTTTGCATTTTCTGACGGTGACCCCATCTTTTACGCACATTTTTTTTAGGGTGATATTTAAAACCGTGTATTTTAGGAGCCTTGACATCATCCAGAACTTTCGCTGTTACCGTGACATCTTTTAACAGAGGTTTTCCGATTTTAATGTCACTGTTTTTATCAACAAGTAACACCTTTTCTACATTGAACTCTTTTCCGGCTTCTACACCTGTTAATTCTACGTATAATATCTGATCTT